>Ga0116227_10002666_pt1 | contig 40263 bp, 37 predicted proteins | sample S1TSphgellanicum_FD_89693 | JGI IMG/M metagenome (GOLD analysis project Ga0116227, IMG submission 89693) | Host-associated microbial communities from peat moss isolated from Minnesota, USA - S1T2_Fb - Sphagnum magellanicum MG | ecosystem: Host-associated > Plants > Peat moss > Unclassified...
GGGGTGGGGGGGGGGGTTGGTGGGGAGTGTGGTAGTGTTTATTAGGTTAGGGAATTTTTTTGGTACCCTATTATTACCCCTTTTTTTGTAATATGCACATATTTAAACCACCATAAATTTAGTTATATTTTTTGTGTTTGCATTGAATTTTGATACCCTATATTATTTAAGATTTTAATTTTAGTACTTGATCAAGAATAATGAATACATGATGACCCCATTTTTAAAGAATGTGAAAGATGTAATGAAAGGAATACAAAGATGTACTCCTTTGAATGGATAAATTTTAATTCTTGCCAAACAAGTAACATACAAATATGATGTTTTGAAACATTCAATGTTTTATTTCATTCAAGACAAATAAAGGCAAAAGATAAATGTTGAACATATGATTACCTTTATAGAAAGTTGGTCATGCTTGCACTTGTTGCAAATTACGATTTTTGTTGAATGGTGTGTAAATGGAACTAGTTCATTTATCAGTACTAATTCATTTAGAAACCTATTAACAACTAATTACACCCAAAATATGTAATACATATGTTATTTTACATTATAGTATTATAATACCATGGATTACACATATTTTATATTAATTATAAACTATTTTTTAGAATAAACATAACCTTGTTGTATTAAAAAAATATATATATATTTTACCCAACAACCAATATATGGCATATATTTTTATTCACATTTTTTTAAATTAAAAAAAAGTGCCCTCCCCATGCATAAGCTATAGCAAGTTGTAACAATATAAAATGTTTAAATTTTTTCTATTATCAGATTGGTTCTATAGTTATATCTAGTTAAATATTCTTCTTAATGATTGCTAGTTTGATAACATCACACAACTGGAGAGAAAGAAAGAGGAAAAAAAACCCCACACACAAGTTCTTCATATTCAATTTGTTTTAATGTCAAATATGATTTTTCTTACTAATCACAAATTTGTGTAACTATGTGATTATTGTCACATGTTGGAATGAACTAGAGACTTCCAAATTAATTATTTAAGAATTAAGATAAACTTGTAAGTATTAACTTTCAAAACTTGAAACAACATGTTTATATAAAGGCAAATGTACTTTTAATCAAAATGAACCATAAAAGATCAAGAACTATCATTCAACAAAATAATTTGCCTCATATCGTTGGATGCAAGGATAATGTGCACTTGATTGTCATTAATTAGGTAACATAATTTATGGAATGATTTTTTATTCAAAGAGGTTTTATAATCAAGTTCCAAGTTTTGCCTTCCATATATCTCTTATACATAATTGCCAAGAGGGTAATTCTTGTAAAACCTTCAAGGCAAGAACCTTTTTAAACATTATACCAAAGATTTTTAGTTTTTTTCCAAATTTCTTTAAAAAATCTTATAAAACTGTTTGATAACTTAGTTTCAGGTATAATTTCTTTCCTTCTTCCATTGTATGGAAGACAAGTCCTTCTTTAGCAAGAAGCTTCACCAAAAAACCCATGTTGAAAATATCATTCAATCAACTACGTTTATTGTACAAATCCAAAATGAACTACATGAAATTGGTTATGTATGTCCGCACTTCATTTATAACACAAATATGTTATAGGTTCATGTAGCCATTGGTCAAATGTACAATGTTAGTTCACACAACTAACCATGCACAAATAAAAGCATTATCATTGAGAGAAAATCTTTCATATGTGGCCTTCAAATGACTTTTGGTTGAAGGTTCAAGCTTCAACATTATCACTAAACAATATGTCCAATTGACACATTAGCATGTTTGTTGCTCAAACAATTCATCATCTTGATTCTTTAGGCCATTTATGTGATGTAGATGGTTGTGTACATGATATATCCTCTTATGCACGGTAAACTTCCAACTTTCCAATCAATTTTCCAACCTTTCAAATTTCCACATCTTCAATGTTTCCTTTTCCAATCTTCCGAAGGTGCAAAATTTTAGTATAACATCATCTATACGTTATTTTAAAATGAAACTATTTTAAAGTTTTTTTAATCACATGCATGAAACTTATTGCAAACATAAAAACCACTACCAAGGGCCATGACAACCTTGCAACTTGACATTCCAACCATCCATTAAAAATATGAACATGAGCAAAAGACATTGAGTATGAAAAAATGTACCTATTGAATGAGATTTTATCCATAACATGAAAGAACTTAAAACATGAAATGAAGTGAATGTTGAAGACTATGTTGAAAAGTCGTATCTCAAAGTACTTTGTTTAGATTAAAAGCAATGCAATGCACTCCTTTTATTTACATGCATTTGTCTAGGGTTAGGCCAAGGAAGCTTCCATATAACCTTTCACAAGGCCAATTGTCTAGAAAACTTTTTTGAATGATTTCTTTTATGTACATTATGGATGAAAAAGGATGAATTCAATCATAAATGATGTGCTAAGACCCATAAGTTAATAAATGCAATATCTACAAACATTCTATGATTTATGATGTCATATGTTACATCATTTCCCCTTCTTAAGACTAACAACATGAAGAATGAAGTACTTTAAGCAATCTGAAGTGGAATTAGTAAAACCTCCCCAAGGGCACTCGCAAGGCATCGAAGTTGCTCTTACATATTTGTAACCTTATTGATGAATAAGGTAATGTCCTTGGCAATTTGAGAACATGGAATAACAATTTTGTTTTGTGGCTTTGATACTTTTGTCACCCATCCATTCAATTTATGAAGTGTATTCATCTTCCTTGGAATTCTTTGTATTCTACAGGACATCAACAAGGAAACATTATAAATGCTTGACAAAGAGTTGAAGAGTTTCAAACAGTTGCACAAGCAATCAACAATAGGGAACAAATGTTTCTAGCCCTTAATTATGGTCCAGCCCTGGAGTACACTCTCCAGAGTGAGGTGCAGTGGGTCAATCTTGTAAAGATCCCTAGCATCTGAGAAGTGCTCCCTTGTATTTGGATTTTAGTTAAATCCCAGACATGGGAACAAATCAATACTCCAGGGCAGCAATCCAGCCATATACATCTGTGACCACATTCATCAAATCATCACATTTGCAGTATATTGAATCCATCCAATGGCATGGATCATACAAGCATGCCTCTCAAAAAGAAAAACCCATAATGCAGATTGATCAGTGCAAAGTAGGAAAAAGTAAAACTAGAAATGATGTCTGCCACAGACATTCACAATTTTTTTTTCTTGCTGCAGTGGACACAGTAACACAAGCTTGGTACATCTGAGAAATTTCGTCTCTCTCTAACAAAATAGTACTCCTGCTTGTACATACTGCCTTCCATGAACTCTACCATAGAGCCTATGAGCTTCTTGTAAGAACTTCCCCCCTTTTCCACTAATGAGGGTGTGTGCTCAAGTATGGTTTCTGACCAAGGTAAAGACAGGTGAAACTGAGATGACTTCAAAGATGTGAATGTGGAGAAAAGGAGTGAGATTCAGAAGTTTAAAAAAGGAATTATGACAGGGGAATGCTTATGCAGCATTGACATAAAAAACCTAATTCTAAACCCCTTTATAAACCCTACCATAGAACCTTTGAGCATCTTGTATGAACTTTCCCCCTTGTCCACTACTGAGGACATGCTCACATATATTATTGACCAAGGTAAAGATGGGTGAAACCAAGATTACTTCAAAGATGTGTATATGAAGAAATGGAGTGAAATTCACAACAAGGTGAAAGGAACGATGACAAGGGAATGCTGATGCAGCGCTTGCATGGAAAACCTACTACTACCCTCAAAATTGACACCCAACATTTAAAGAAAGACACACAATATTTAGGTCAAAGGAAGGAGGGAAACAGGGCGGCTCACAGATTAGAAAGTAGGAGGGAGAAGGGGAATGATGCATCACAAACTAAAGGTCACTAAGGAGATGATCTGGGGGAAAAAGTGGAACTTGGAGGACATCAAAACCGAAAAGAAAGCTGAACTGAAACCCTTCTTAAACCCTAACACTGGAATGCTAGCCTCAACCTTTTGCCACAATTGATTTCTTCTCAAACCTTCTTTTTGCCCCAGGCCAATGCTGTTGTATAATACGAGAGAGACACAGCGAGAGAGAGAGAGACCCCCTAAACCCCACCAATTTCTACATGATAGAATCAGTCTATGAAATTTGCAGTGACAAACTCAAATCTGGTGACAAAGAAATGAATGCACACAAACCAAGGAAAATAGAGACTTGCAGACCATTGGCTAAGAGATCAAGTGTTGGTTGATCGATTCCCAAATCAGACAACAAGAAATGTTTTTGGAAGTGGTGAGTTGAGTAAGATGATGATAAAACTCTGGTACAATCGCATTGCAATTTGATTCTCATTGTGGAAGAATTTGAAAAAAAGGGAAGGACTCACAGGCAGGCAGGCTGACAGATCAGTGAGGCAGCAATTTCCAATGAGGGAGGAGAAGATTTCACTCCATAATAGCTGTTCCTCCTATGGCCTTCAATTTCTCAATGATCTGCTCTGCCTCCTCCTTTCCTACACCTTGTTTCAACAAGGTGGGTGCCTTTTCCACCAAGTCCTTGGCCTCCTTCAGCCCAAGTGCGGTGAATGCACGCACCTCTTTGATGATCTTAATCTTTGAGGCTGCTTCAAATTTCTCTAGTTTGACATCAAAAGAGGTTTTCTCCGGCTTCTTCTCCTCTGCAACAGGAGCTCCTGCTGCTCCTCCTCCTGCTGCACCTGGCATTCCCATTCCCGGCATCATCCCACCCATGCCCATTGGCATCATCCCCATTCCTGCTGGTAACCCTAATCTCTTCTTCAACAAAGTGGTGAGGTCCGAGACTTCAAGCAGTGTAAGGGTGGAGATCTCGTCAACAAGCCTATGAATCTTTTCGGAGGGCGGCGTCCTGGCCTCCGTGGGATCGTAGTCAGGTTCATCCGGTGCTGCAGCACTACCCAGCCACCTTTTGTTGTTGTCGCAGCACCACCTTTGCCACAAAATACCTGGAAGAGCTTCATGAGAGGAAGAAGGTCGCACAACCATCGGCCGAAGGTGGTGGGATGATCGTCGCAGCAGCAACCGGCGAGCTGCAGGACAACTCCAAAACCGACTCATAGCAGAAACCACCCCTCCTCCACAGCCTTCTGTCCCTTCCCCAACCTTCTCATGTGCTTGCCTCCTTTCCCTCTTCCTCAAGAACTCATCTTCTCCAACCCCACTACTAGCTGAGAAAAAAAAAAGCCTCAACCTCCCCCACAACTCACTCAGAGCTTATCTCTTCCAGATCAAAAAAACCCTAAACCCTCTCCAATGTTATCCAGCCGAGGAGGGAGAAGTAGCCAAACAAAGGACCTCTTCCTCTCCTCTCCCCTTGGATTGCACACCAACACCAGCACCAGCAGCAACGACCGCCGCCAGCGACGTCGCTCTTCGCACTGTTGGGATTTTCTTAGACTCCCCTCCTGGGTTTCATCAGGGTTTCAGGCAAGGAGCAACTCAGCGGCTAATACTCATACCCAACTCCAAGAGGTTGTGAGTTCAATCTCAGATCAAATCAGTTTCACCCCACTTAAAAAACACACAGCAAAAAAAATGGACCCATCCTATTATTATGGCAGTCTAATAAATCCCTGGACCTACAGTAAGTAGTAGCCCTTAAAACCCTAACCCTAAATCTCGAGAAATTCAAGGTCACGGTTTTGTTGTTGTTCTCGTACTCCTGTCATCTGTCTGTCCTCTTCAGTGCGCTCTTGTTGATCCTTTTTTTCTTCTTTGTTGTAGTTGGTTTCTTTGTCTCAGTCATCTTGACAAATTGTGTCTTGTTTCTTCTTCACCACCCGGAAAGCAAGCGGTGAATTCTGAGAAATTGTTCAAGAGGTGGTTAGTGCTTTCTCCCTTCATCCTGTTCCTGCAACGTTTTCGTAGTCAAGTTTCGAGACTTGAAGAACGGGTTTCGGTTTCTTCTTTTCTTGCCAGAGGCAGTGCAGAGACTGCAAAATGGGAAATCTTGTTTGGGTTTCTTCTTTTCTTGCCAGATTTAGAAAAAGGAAACCAATATTCAATTGTAAAAACATGAAATGAAATTACGGTTGTTTGATTCTTGGGTGTAAAGACTCAGAGCATTTGCCTTTCTTATCAGAACTTCCAGTGATGTGCCAAAGGCAAAGACAAGTGTGTTACCAAAATTTCTAAGGTTGTTTGCAGGATTGCAAGTGCTAAAACATGAAATGAAATTACTGTTGTTTGGTGTTCCTGGATGCAAAGGCTCAGATCATTTCTTTACCTAGAATTCAGGTTGTCAAACTTCCTGCTCAAGAACCCAGTGAAGAACTGATAAACAGTTGGCATTTTTCCTCTCTCCACCTTTCGTTTCTGATGTGCTAGATCATATCCTACCTTGTAGATTGGTTTGAGCTCTAAAACAACGTAAACTTGTGTTGGTTTCTGAAAGCATGTTTCAAGATGTGAGCATTTCGTGATACAAATGCTAATTTATGTTGTTGGCACAGGTATGAACAAAGTTACAAGTTCTGATCATGGGTGCCAAAGAATCTTGTAGCTACTTTATTGTTCTGGATGAAGTCTAAGCTTGGGTAGAATTTTATGCTACTGAATTTGCTGTATTTGTAGTTGAGTTCATAACAGTCATTGCACTGAATTGCAACGGTCTAGTCATTTGATGCCAGTTAACCTCACTTACACCCACTTCCAATTCTTTTTTTCCCAAAAATATTTTCAAAAATTCTGGTTCCAACTCTAGGAAGGGGTCCAGAGCCCATTCCAGAGCTGGGTCCAGTTCTAGAACTTGTTCTGTTTCCCGAACCAGATCCAAAATCAGACCCAGTTCTGGTTACTAACTGAAACCAGAAGCAGCAATTCTAACCAGCCAAACTTGTTAAAACTTAAAACCCAACACTGGTATGGAGTATGCACCTTGGAGCTGCACCATTCACTGCTTATGGGTTTGACAGGTGAATTTGAAGGATGGGGTCCTGAACCTGACCAGGAACTTGGAGCATTGTCAGAGAGTACCAAGTGTTTCCATCATCTCTACTGGCCACTCTACTCTGGGGCTGCTCAAAATCATTGAGAGCAATGTGGTTCACTCACCAGCTGGTCTATACCACTGTCGGGTTGTTGTTTGATTTTGTTATAACCTCTGCTTCTGGACTTCTGAGCATCTTCAGAGAACTGGTGGGTTGGTCTTACAAATGAACCAGCTAGATTATGTGGTTCAAGGTAGGTCATTTGATCAGTTCATCCTTCAATTTTTTGAGAGCTTGGGTTATGGATCAAAACAGATTCTCTGATTTTTGTAGAACCGCGTGGTCATGGGTATACCTGAAAGCTTTAACCCTTGGTTCTTTCTTTGAAAAACAAGAGAACCACCCAGCACTGGTCTATGAGCTAATGGATCTATACAGAGTTGTGTTGTTCCCAGTCGAATAGAAAGACATGAAAAGAGTGAGTCTCGCATATAGAAGACCCTTAATGAGTGAGGTTCGATGGTGAGATCCTTCTGGGTTGCTTGAATTTAGGGTTCCAAGTTTGGCTCAGTAAAATGGTTTTGGCTCAACAGGTTTGTTCATGATGTTGAGACTAGCAAAAATCATTACACAATTTAACACCTATTTGTGATTTTAAAAATATATTGATTGGTCTAGGTGGTTTGTTATCAATAATCTTTGACCTTTTACAATCCCAATTTCATGTTTATGACACTGAGCTCAACTATCAATAAAAAAATAAGATTGCAACAAATTAGAAATGATAATGGGAGGTGGGTTTAAAAGATATATTAAATGGGGAGGGGGCTTGGAAATCATTTCTTGCTTCATTTTTGCAAAGTGGCCAATCGGGCCATCTTTGTTCACTAAGGCATGCTACATAGGTGCTCTTTGAACTATGCTAGATAGTCACCCATCACATGACTCTCGAACTTGAATTTTTTCTAATCTTTTGTCAATTTGCCCTTGGTTGCTTTTTTAAGTGAGTTGCTTGTCAAAGTGTCTTGCTAAAGAGCCCACAAGGGAGATGATGGTGCAGCAAGTTACAACAAATCAAACTTGTCTAGGTGCTTAAAAGTTTGATGTTGCCTTGACAAGTGTATAGGCCCTTTTTATTTTGCACGATGTCACACTAGGAAATTTACAAGTTCACTTCATGCAAGATGGAGATTAACATTTTTACCTTTTAAAAGAAGACCTTGGCCTCTTCTTTAACACTTTTATATCACATTATTAAGTTCCTTTTAGGTAGGCAAAACCTCCTATTGCTAGGCCGCAAAGTGTGCTTTCAAAGAAGGAACATCATTTTCCCTATTATTTTTTACATAGCTTGTCCAATCCTTTAATTGAACACCCTGCTCAATGTTATAATATTGTTTAGTGTTCCGTTTTCAATAATATGGTAATTTGTTTTATATTGACTTCTACCTTCCATATAAATGAGTAGATTGAAGGCAAGCCCTTATGACTTAGTCAAATCTATCATGCGACAAACATAAAACAAGCAACATACATTTGCACATGTTTTCATTTGTGGAATTTAGATGCCAATGCTTAGTTGCAAGGTAGAAGGCCCTAAAATATTTTATAATTTGTTAGAACATCAAATCATTTTAATATGGGAAGCAAATTTGCTCTGTGTTGTTGAGTCAACCTTTCCTTCCTCCCTTCGAGGAAGCTTCTTGCACATGTTTTGGTCTGCATGTTTGTTACCATATTAAATGAATGCAATGCCTTTTGTACATATTTGGATAGTACAATTTTTTTATGCATGAACTATTGGGCACTCTTCCTCAATTATTGGGCTAGGCCACATTGTTTTTAAAATTTTATTAATATTTATTAGAAGACTTGAATAAGGGCAAAACATATTATTGGTGCATAATTGCACATGCTTTCTTTAATTAAATGTAACATTTTTCTTTTACTTAACAATAAATCATTTATGATAATTTATAAGCTATTAACATTACAACTAATTATCTACACTTTGTTAGCATAAATTTGTCAAAATGGGAGTATAGTGATCGTATATGTACTTTGTGAAAACTATAATTAAACTTGAAGGTGTATTGTATATGATTGATTGTTTTATTAAAAAAACATTCATTATGTCGAATATTGTACTTATGTTGAGAAACATCGTAGATTTTTATTTATCGTGGCCTATTGCAAAAGGAGAGTTGGGGTGAGGTTAGTGACCAACAAATATATACATATAGCCACTATGCCATAGGTCAAATCCTTATCAAAAAATTCTGATCAAAAGAAGGATTTGGACCTTCATGTGCAAATAATGATCTTGTTGTTTTAACCAACTAAATTATTCTGACATGCAGATTATAATTTTATTATTCTACTAATATGTCACTTCCTGGGTGTTGGCTAATAATTTATTTCATGCCTTGTGGCTTGGTTTCATAAAAAAAATATGGTTTTGTCATTCTAAATGATAAATGAATTGTGTATGTATCAAATTCAAACAAAATAGATTATTAGAACACCTTATGCCATCATATTTTGTAATTGCAACTAAGCTTGTAAATATTGTTACTATTAGGTAAATAATGACATTTAAAAGCATAATTAAATAAACATAAAATACTAGGCACACTAGCTCCACTTGCTATAGGCTAGCAAGCCTTTAAAGGCCAATAGTGCAACCTTCATGCTAGCCATTTTGCAAGCCATGTGACCTTTGAAAAATGAAAAGCGCAAGGCATAGCTACCATTTTTGAAAATTTTTGTTTTTTGTTTTTTTGGGTTATTTTATTATTCATTTTATTATGAGACATAATTGAACTATATATATATTCAATGAAAATGCGACAATAAAAAAATATTTCATTTGTTCAAGAAAAGAGTTAATTTAGCCATAGGTTCACCTGCAACTACCTTATTATGACTTCACTTCAATTGAAGGCCCCACCTTAATATCATATATTAAACCACCGTTTACTCTAATAAACCACACTTAATAATAACATGGAACATTAAAGTAACGGGTGATCTTTGGTTTGATGTTTTAGGCAAAGCCAATTCCCATGGTGTGACAAACAATGTGTACAAGGCATGAGTACATATTCATTGCAACATCCTAATCTGCAATTAATAGCGATTCCAACTTCATGTTCTTGAGTTGCAAAAAATAATTCGAACTAAGGCCATTTTTTTGGATACACTATGCTTTAAAGCCTTGCTTCTTATTGTAATTACAATTGTAGCACGTGTGTAGCCCATCCCATAAAGGCCATGAAGACTTGATGTCATCCTCACCTTGCTTCAATATATCATTATCAATTTTTTATGAGTGCAATACATGGTATAAATTGTCAATCATTTTTACAAAGACCAAGTGCCACATTCTTATGCGTGTTGTGTTATGAGAACTATGCTTGTCAAAATACCCTTGAACAACTATGTATGATCGTAGCCACACGACATTATGGTATCATTTTTCAATGGCATGGTCTTTGTTAGTCTTAAGTAGTGAATAATTGACCTTTTAATCCAAAGCACATTTCTTAGCAACACAAAACGAGGGTTGCATTTGTTATAAGACTTAACCCAACATCTCACAACACAAGTTGATGATAGCCATGCAACACTTGTATAATTTTTCATACCATCTTGTTAAAGATAAACAAACTTATTTATATGTCAAGGGCTAGTAAGGTTTTGCACATTATATCGAATTAAACCACATGCTCCACTACTTGTGCACGACCCTCGTTAATTCCTTTGAGTTTCAACCTTGCAACTATACTCCCGAGGTGGAGTGTTTAATGCATTAGGTGGTGTTGATCTAACTAAAAGCAATGAATTTTGTTTGGCCCCACTAACACATCTTTTATTTCAATAAGGTTGCCATTAAAAATTTTAAAGAATTTTTTTTGGCTCATCTTCAAAATCTATAGGTGAAAACAATTGATTATCATTGAAATGAAATTAAAGTTTTGAGTTATTCCTCAATTGTATTTGGAATTTTATGGCGAAGTGTCAAATGTTGTTGTTGGAATTTGGCATTGTAGATTTTTCAGCTGATAATCAATCATTTGAATGCACCAAAAAAAACTTACAAAAAAAAGTGACATAGAAAATTAATCATTATGAAATGCATATTATCAAAATGAAAATTATCTCAACGAATAGCACAAACAACACATGAAGTTTGCAACATTAACAAACACAAGCATTTGTGAGGGAATTAAACCTTTGAAATGAGCTTTTGCACAAGTGACCTACAAAATCAACCAAGTTAACATATGATAATAATTATTGAAATTCAAGCAAAGAAAAACCATTGTAATTGGATTGTGGAGAGCAAGCAAAACATACCAAATTTTATGGAAAGAAATATATTTAGCTTGTAAAACAACCATTGAATTCATCAAATAGAAAACACAAGCTATAATGATTTTGTCTTTGTAGAATTAGAACCAACAACTTCACAAAGCACAATACACCTTCACCATCAAAGTAATTTGATGTTGTGTTGTTTTGCATTACTTAATGCATTTCATATACAAGAAATTCTACAAAGTATAATTGTTGTGCAAACATGTGCATAACAATGGACAAATGGGTAGTGAACCTATTTCAAAGTTTACATTTCATAAAAGCCAAAGTTGAAAAAGATCTTTCATTTTCCACATTGCATATTATTTGCACGATGGCCAATTTAACTAGTTCCACATATTCAAAGAAGTTTAAAAAATAAACATTTGAGATTTTGTCATAAGGCACCACATTTTGGTTAAAGGATTAGTGTCAAAAAGACGTACCATACATGTTGCATTTGACTTCATTGTGAGCTTGTGTCACAAGCATCAAAACAACCAAGACTACAATATTTTCTACCCAAAACAAGAACAAAGGTAGCCCTAATTTAAAATTCAGATCATGAAATAAAAACAAAAACACAACACATGCGAAATAAAAATCCAACAAGAATTTATTGCAAAAGGAAATACAAAACAAAACAATGAAAAAAAAAATACCCAAGATTAATGTTGAATATATTAAAAATAATGGGGAATTATACCTTTATTTATACCCCTTGGGCATTAAGCTCAAGAAAGCTTACCAAGAAGCTTTCAATTTTCATGTGGCCCATGTTCACTCATGTGCATCCATGTGCACCCATATGTAAACCATGAATGATCTAAAACTTCATTGAGAGTGAAGTAAAACTCAACTAAGAGTCAACTTAAACTTAACTAAAAATGAACTAAGAGTTGATTAGAAGTGAACTAAAAGTGAATTAAGAATTAAAATTGGAAATGAATTAAAAGTGATTATGAATTATTTAGAAGCAAACTAAGAGTTAACAAAAAATGAACCATAATTTAACAAAAAGTGAACTAAAAATTAATTTAAATTTAACTAGAAATTAATTAAGAATGAACTAAAACAAAACAAAAAGTTATATACAAGTTCATTACAAGTCATGGATGAACATTCAAAGGACTAAACATCATGACATTAATTCATGATAGCTTGAACATGGCCTATTAATAGTCAAAATCAATATAACATTCAAAAGTTCACATACTTTAACCTCTTGTTTAGCAAAGATTCATCACAATCCAATTATGACCAATATTGTAGGTACACAATCCCAAAAGCATCCATGCCACTATGGGTTAACGACTTAATTTCCAATTTTCAAATCAATTTTTTTGTAACCTTGCCAAACCACACACAAATCATGAATTTGAATGAACATGGAAAAAAAAATTCAAAAATCTGAAAAATAAAATAAAAATGAAAGAAAAAATTCTCAAAGTTTCACCTTTGCATTGGTTTGTCACTAATGCTTCAACAACAATAAAGACATTTTCTATCACATATGACGAAAAAACACACTATCCCAAAGCATGACATCCATGACTAGACATATATGAATACACCTGGCATAAACGATGGGGCCATTTGGACTACACAATCCAAAAGGATAATCATTAGAACCATGTTTTGGCATAATGCCAATTTCCAAATCTGCACAAATGAACTAGAAGAAAGCCTTAAGGCTTCAATATGCACAACAAAAACAATGAACATAAAACACATCAAATATTTCCTTTCGATAGTGGGAGACATTTGAAAGAGCTTGAATGTTGATTTGTAAGTCTCAAACAAGAAATATTTAATTATGAAGCACCCTTAATTGATCCAATCATCACCTCAAGCTTCAAGCCTCACATTAAGTAAATTTACTTCATAATGCACAAATTACAAGCTACATTGAACTTAGTTGGTGAGTACAAATGGATCTCCACAACTATGTGGCAACTTTGCATCACAATAGGAAATTGATTAGTAAGGAAAACAAACAAACAATAGCTTTGCAACAAATGAAGTCCTACACACATACATGAAATTGCAATGACAAAGGTTAAGTTTTATTGCAAATAAACTTTTTGGATGGCCCAAATGTGGCTTTTTTCTTTCCATATTGGTTTCCTATGTTGGAGGACTCAATTTCATAATTAATAGTTTGATAAGCATTAGAAAATCTAAAACCCATGTAAATTTAAATATCATTGATGCCAACTTTTGTTGGGTTCACATGTAACAAGGGAGAGACTATGGAACAATGCAATTTTCACTTGGTCCCACGTTTTAAGGAATGCTCACCAAATATATTTATTAATGAAGATAGATTGTTTGTCATGTTGAGATCTCAAACCCACCACACTCTTGGTATTGTTAATTTTTTTGGAAGAAAACCTATGAACTACCATATAACCCTATTAAGTAATTATAATGTTATAAACTCAATATTAATAATTATAAAATGATAATTGATATTCAATACTAAAGATGTCAAAGATAAGTGTAAAAATGTTGATATCACTTGGTCTATTGATAAGCACATGGACTAGGATTAAAAAACAAAATTCCATATGTTACACAACAAGTGAAGTGCACAGACATTCAAATATTTGATACACAAATCGCATCTTACTTACACTAAATTTAAAACATTTCATAATTTTAATTCTTGTTATTTTTCTATCATCATTATTAATGTAATGAAATATAAAATGTAGCAAAAATTAGTTTTGTTACAAGAAGTGTAAATTAATGAAAACTTACATCATTAAGAAATGCCACAACGAGTGTTTTATCTTTTCTCGTAGGTTGAAATACATGATTATTCAAACTCTTGACAAAATGTTCATGATAATTCCCATCTTTACATGAAAAGTCAATAGGTAAGAGTGTAACATGAAATAAATTAAGTTTACTAAGAGTGAAGTGGGCATCCAACATAAGACAATAAGATTAAAGTAGATTGAATTTGACTTAAAGTGTAGGTAGAGTGGAATGGGGATTTAATGGAAAACATTATATTAGAATGCATTGAGTTGGACTTATGTAGTTAAAATGGAACAAGGTTTATTGAAAGGCATTCATATAAAAATGAAATAGGTTATACTTTAGTGTAATTCTAGTGGCATGGTAAGAAAACATTGTGATGTATGGAACTTTCATATGACAATTGAAAAGTGTTAAAAAAGGCAAAAGAAACTATTATCATTTTCATAGTTTTTTTGGGATAATTTTCACTAGATTTGATGTCTTTTATTTATTCATGAAGATCTCCAATTGTGCCCAATGTTGTAATCGTAAAACACCCATTCTTATTTCTTAGATTAGCAAATGAAAAATATTTTGTAACAATGTTAAAATTTTCAGGTGTAATGTATCAATTCAAAAAATACATAAAAGAAAAACCTTCACATAGTTCAAAATCCAACTTTGATATAAACATTATATGTTTTGCAATGCCTACTTACCTTTTTATCTCACTGTGATATTTGCTTAGAAAACATTAAAAGAATAGTCAAATGATTGTTAAGAGTTTCCTTCATTGAATATGCAACAAATGTTTTATGTTTGTCATTTTAGAGGCGAGTTTCATGAAGTAGCATTTCTCATGTTAATGATAGTTGAATCACATTTTCATAATGTTCAAAGTAACATATGTGAGCATTAGTATTGTGTTAGCTTGAAGGCAACAATGGTTGAATTGGAAGTCTAAATGATTTCAAGTAATGGGACAAACTTTTGAACATGAAATTATATCTAACTCTTTCAAAGCATTGAGCATTGAATATAAAGAAGCTATAATAGCTTCACAATGGATGGTTGTTCATTACAAGAACCATGTACAATTGAATGACAAATGCTTGAAACTTTAGATTTTAAAACTAGCTTTAGTAGTTCAATAGAAATAAAAGTGTTACCACTATTTGTCATATTAAGAGTTTCAAATGCCACATGTGAACCAGTCATGGTATTTGCCCAATGAACAATAGTCAAACTCTAGCCAATCAATTCGATTGGCCAATTAAATAATTTTTTTAAAGACTTGTAAAGCCCACACCATTTGATACACATTCATAAAAGCATTCTCATTTTTGTGCATTGTTTTGGTGCGACACTTCATTCAAAAAGTGCCATATAAATCATTTTAACACTATCATTGAAGTTATTATGTTAGCTCACACTTTAGGAATAAAAAATGAAACATATAACATTGTGTTGTTGAAAGGGAATTTAGTAAAATGAAAATTATAGGATCATTGTGAAACAAAAGGAAATAGGTTTTGTTGAAAGAACCATTGAAAGTGATTATAGAATGTAATCATAGTAAAGTGCACACATAAATTATCTTATAAAAACTAGATGAAAATAAATGTGAAATAACAACAAAACTGATCATAAATATGTTGTACATTAATATTTTTTGATTGACAATCAAAGATAAATAATTATTCAATAATATATATTAGTCTTGAAATTTCAAATTATTTCAAAGTTTATTTTTTTGTAATGCGAACTTTTGTAAAATATGCGATAAGTAAACTTTTATTAATATATATTTTAATTTCTTATTATGTGGTGTTCTTAATAATACAATGATTTTTTGTATTGTAATCTAGTATATATACATTTAATTGAATATTGTGTTGAAGTAGTCCCAAACACAAATTTAACATCCCTTTTTATGAATAATTTATTTGTGTAAAAAAATTATTTGGTTTTAAGTTTTTGGAAGTAAATTTTTATAAGTTCAATAGAGGGCACAATGGATTTTTTTTTATTGTACTTTCATCCATTCTAATATTACTTTGTTATTTTTACTTGCACAATATAGTGTAAGATATCCATTTTTTAATCTACATAACAATGCCTCCACCCTCTATGCGATTTACCATGAGAAAAAACTAAAAGACTTCCAATGAAAAGGTGATGGATCTCAAAGGACTGTTACCTAGACACGTTGAAGCGAAACTTTGTGTTTTGAAAACTAAAGTGGCTGAGTTCGCAGAGGAATTGACAAGGACACACAAGAAAGAAGTGGAATTGGATGAGAAATTGAAAGCCACACATGAATAGGTAGTTCATCACAATAGCAAACACAAAGGCTTTTGATGACAAGGTTATAGATCTCAAACCCTTTCTTAATTATTCACCAATTGCATGGCAAAGATGTTGAAACAAAAGTTTGGAGGTGGATTGAAAGAGGACACATGAAAAAGAAGTGAAATTGGAGGTGGAATTGAAAGGTGCAATAGACGATGCAACTTACTCTTTAATCTTGAAGAATTGTTAAACACCCACCACCAATTGCTTCATGACAAAGATGTTGAAATGCCCAAACTTGGTTCTGATTGGTAATGGAGCAAAATCAAAGCTCTCTATTGTCTAACTCTGTATGGACTCAATTCAGTGGCTGTAGTGTCCTGCTACCAGGGCGTACTCTACACAAAAAAAACCCAGAACTTCAGGAGCCTACAAAAGAACGCAAACATTGCATCTTCAGATGCAACAGATACCAAAAAACAGCCCCAAAACTGTTCTCTACTCTGAAAACAATAGATTCAGTCCAAGTGGTCCTTGCTAGTGATCATCAATCATAGTCACCATGTTTGGTTGTGACTTGATGACCAAATTCAGTTTGGTTTGCAGCAATGATTGAATGATAAACAACACAAATCAAGTACATTTATTGCAACCATGCAGTTTTCTAGAATTTTGTCATTTTCCCAACAAATGAAAAAGCAACATAATGAGAAAAGTAAGCCTACTTTGTAGATCTGATGCTCTTGATGCCTTCAAACTAGGATGTGGATCAATCCAAATTCTTTTTCAATTTTCCGTTCATCCATTTCTCTCAGTTGCTGACAAAGGAGAATAAGATTCTCTGGTGTTGATACATGTCATCAGGATAGTATCTGGTTCATAATATTCACATAGTGCAATGGGACTAGTTTCTAAGGAGGACATTACCTGGAGTACTATTCTACGGTGTGAGCATCCTGGAGACAGAAGCCTACCACCATGACCACTAATACACAAAAGTCAGCTGACTGAATATCTCATTTCCCCTAATGTTGATCTTAGTTCTGTATTGGAATTAAATCCTGTCCATGAAATTTTTCTATTCCTATCTCAATTGCCAATGAAAAGACAAAACTTTTTATCCGCCAAAGCCACTGACAAAAAATATTAACCCAGACCTCATAGATGTTGAAAGAAATGTCCAATGTACTAATCTGTGTGAGTACCACTGCAGCTGCCATTGCTTGTGCATGGCAGAGGTGCCAAACCCCAATCTCAACTAGTCTCTCACCTTCATGCATTCTCCTTTTGAGCTTTCTAAGGTCGAGCTGAAAAAATATGCTAGATTGTTGTCAAAATACTGGATGATCTGTGATGACACACACCCAACCCATCATTCGTGAGCCGTGGAACACACAGGGGATATAGTAATCCTATTATAAGAAATGCTAATGCAAGAAAATATATTAGGCATAAAACTTCTTTTGCTTTTACAAAGAGATCAGAAGACAAAGTTACAAGAAAGCTTCACAAATCAGGAAAATTTCTCTCACCTCTTTCGGAGGTGCACACTTACTCCAATAGCACCCTCACCAATGTGCCCAATTTTTCCTCCATTTCTTTGATTTTGACAAATTCATCAAGACTGCTATCTGTACCAGAGAACAGACTACTGATGAGCCCTCTAAGTAGAGCCTGCTGCTTGTAAGTTTCTAACTCCCTCATACACAGCACACACACTGAACATATTTGAAGTCCATGGAGAAGTGATTCCTGACCAACCAAAAAAGATGTCACACTTACCATTGCTGAACTTTTCGAAACTCAGTCAACACAGGGTAGATGTTCTCAAAAGCCTCATATATCTCATCCCTCACCTGTTGCAACCCAACATATGCCCTAGAACATCTCATTGAAAAACATCTCTGTGCAATACAAAATCTCATCCAGTGAACATCCCCTTGGACAATGGCCCCATATTCAATAAGGAAACTGGCAAACAAACAAAAGGTGGTGAGGAAAGTGATATACCTTGGCGCCAGTGAGAACAATCTTGCCAGACACAAAAATGAGCAACACAATCTTGGGCTGCTTCATTCTATAGATCAATCCTGGAAACAATTCAGGCTCATACTGCGGCCCACACATCCCAAATTCTCAGGAGCCAGGCATAGAAATACACAAAAGAAAACAGGTTTGGGGTTAGTTGAGTTTCCTCAATCAACTATGCACCCAGTGCCTACAACACTACGGATCCGATCATGGATACCCTCTTCCAACCCCAGCAACACTGGTTTCATGTCAAAGATCATTTGTTTAATTTTACCTCCAGCAACATAAGGTGCAGCCAAGAACCAGAGTGCTAAGTATACAAATCACTATATCCAAGATAACAAACTCTCCATATTGGAGTTCCAAGAAAGCTTATGTGAAGGGTAAAGGACACCCTGGTATCCAAACAAATATTGAGGAAAGTTCATTACCACTTTACTAGGGACAAACAACCAAGTGTTCTAAACAAATAATCAGAATGTTCCATCCTTACGCTGGAAAAGTGTCCATGTGCATAAGCTAGACCCTCCAATCGGATAGGAAACTTTGCATCACACGACCCCACAATATTTTGGATCTTGAAATCCTGTAGGCAATGCAACCTGGTCAGCTGGACCCAGTCCACCTTTGAAACCAGTGCTGCTCCCACAGATTCATCACTAAAATTGCGTTTAAGAAAGCAATAGGATCACTAGTGCACACATAATCTGAGCAATGCAAACAGTAAAAATCCAATATCCAATAATAGGAAACAAACCACGTTTCCAATGGCACACCATTCACTCTTATATCCAGAGACAAGTAAAGAAACACACAAACACACCATGCATATCACCACATCATATACAGGTCCCTGTCCCACATCTACCAAGGCATCAAGAAGGATGAAAGGGGGAGTATACCTTGAATTGAGCAGGAAAACCTAGCTTCTGAATAATACGAGCATACTGCACAATCCATAGCATGCAGATATTAAAGACATGGTTGGCTTCCTGGGTTCTCTCACTCAGAGGCATGAGAAATTGACTATTGAAAGGTGAGCTAGTCAAAGTCTCTCCCACATGCAATCTTTTCTTGAAATAGGACCACCAAGCACACACCTTTCTTGCTGCCAGCTTTGACTGTTGTTCACTCTTAGCCCCTGTGCACACCTGCAGGAAGGTAAAGGCAAGCCTCTTTGTAAGGTCACTGCTCCCTATCTACTGCGTAGAAAGCCATTGCTAGATGTCACCTGTAACTACCAAGCAAATCTCCTGCTCTGAAGATAAAACAGTGGCTCTTGACAAAATCCATGTCTTGCTTCTCAGGGTTGACAAACAAGGTTGATGGAAAGAAGATTTAGATCTCAAAACTCAGTTCATAGTCTCTATAGAGAATTACACAGAAGACCAAACTCATAGACAAATACTTTGTATGAATGTGTTCTCGGAGAGAGTGATGGCTAAAGAATAGACTTTGGTGTGGTCTCCAGGAGTGAAAAAAAAGAAAGAGATGAACTCAGGCAAGGGGTGCATGGCTGCTATCATCAATATGTTCATGTAAACTATGGCTGAAAGGAGCCCAAGTAAAGGATAAAACCTGTAGTGCAGATTGCCCTGCTAACAGAACTGGCACTCAAAATTAAGAACAGTTGTCATTGTTGTAATCAATACCATTTTGCCAGATGCAAAAATAAGGGCGGTAGTCTTGGGTTCCCTTATCCTCATGATCACAGCTGCAAAACGCTGTACACCACAAAAAAAGCACTTGTCATTTGCTGCCCGAAAGAATCTGTTAGAAAGACACGAACTTAAATTGATCATTGGCTACTGTAGGTGACACCACCAGACTAGCAAACAGAAGCTATTGCCATGGAGCTTAGAGAGAGCTCAATCACACAACAATATATCCAGAGAATCAGCAACAGCTCAATACTTATGGATCAAGATATCCTGAATACCTGTTTTAAGGTAAACAATAATGAGGTTGGAAAAAATGCCAGATCAATCATTATAACACCAAACTGCAAAATAAGAGGAACTACAAACTAAAAAGACAGAAAAAATGAGGTGGAGTGTGATTGAAGTGACAGTCTGTTGCACATTCAGTGATCATTGACAGCATATGTACCATGGTGACTAGCTACCATGACATCCCCATGGACTTCATCATTTCCAACAATGGGTAGAGGCCAAGTCAAACACCATCATGGGGGTTTTGGTCACAGGTTCCTCATAGCGACAGGACTGCCTAGTCATGATGCTGGGTGGCTGAACAATGGATACTGAGGAAAGGGAGTCACAAGAGAGAAATGGAAAAAGTAACAGGGAGCAACAGGGAGCAACAGGGAGCAACAGGAGGAAACAGGATTGGCAGAGAGAATCAGCAGTCAAGGATTTCTGATCAATCACCCAAAATTAAAAAAATAAATTATAGGGAAAAATAGCTTTCTTGAGAAACAAACAGAAGTATATATACCTTGGGGTTGTATTCAGCATTCCTAGCATGCAGGGCTATGGTCTTCAAGTCCAACTTACAATCCATATTGACAGTTGAGACAATATTCCTGCCAACAAGAGAATATCCAGTCAGAATACCTCCATTTCACAGGCAGCTCAATACTTTTCACTTTTGTCAGCAGATCAACCCTAAAACCTAAATCCTCATCATTACAGATTGGTACCACAAGCAAGCCACATCTTATACTGCAAGCCCTCTATAACACATAGGAAAAAACAGAGTTCAAGGATAACAGTCTAAAGAATTAAAATTGCAATCAAAGCACATGACAGTCTGATACAAAGATTTGTATCTCCCATTAAGAAACAGCAATTCGATAGAAAAGAAAAGAAGGTTCAAAATTTCGCTGCAAAATCTTACAAATCCGAATTCTCCAGACATGCCTAAAGGAAACAATCAACACAAAATCCAACATTTCAACTTCGACCAACATCAAACAAACAGTTTCGACTAAAAAATCACCCAGGAGCAGGCAAGAGTATAATACCGCAAACAAAAATAAAATCGAACAACGACTTCCCTCACCTCCCCCGGCCAGCTCTCTCTCTCTCTCTCTCTCTCTTTGAACCTCCTTGCCTGTCTGAGAAAGAACAAATCCAAAGAGCTTTGATCGTAACTGAAAGAATACCGATCTTTCATAGACAGGCAGGGATTGTTTTATTAAAAAATTAGAGAAAAAGAAAAAAGAAAAAAACGAAGGCAGGCACGCAGGCAGGGCAGGGAGACTTACTGAAGAGTAGGAACAATTCCAGAGGGATGCTTCGCAAGATCCACAGGCTGACTACCTTCCAGCACCACAACCTGCTGCTCTGCCATACATACAAACCCCTGCTTGTTCGTCCGTTTCCTTTCCGCTGTACGTAACCCAAATCCGCAGGCAAAAAACAAAGCACAACTTCAAGAAAATAACAGAAACAAGACCCCGATTTTCCCTGCAAACAGCTGCAAGTTCTTCACAGTTGTTCAAGCTTTCAGCAGCAACTGTCGTAAGTCTGGACATCGATTTGTTGCTCAAAAGGAGAGCGAAAAAGGCCAGCGAACGTCACGCACGAAAACACGCGGATTATATACGCATGCGCTTCCTCCACTTTATATACCATCGTCTCGCAATTTAGGGTTTCTTAGGGACCTCGTATGCGGACAGGGAGGTCGGCAGAAAGGAAGGTAGGTAGGAAACTACAACGTGATAATTTTGTCCAATCAGAATTTGCCACACCGATTTTAGGTACCTATACCTAGGTACCTAACCTTACTGTAGGTAACGGTACGATATTTACCCGGTATATATCCGGATGTTATCTTTCAAGTTATATAATCTGCAGTGATTTTTATTTTTCGACAAAATTGTTTTTGGGAATACTTTGTTTTTCTCAGTGCAAATTAGAGATTTTTTTGGTGGCGAATTTTCCCATTTTGCGAAAAGTAATTTTAAAGAAAGGAATATTTTTGTCGCAAATTCCCTGTTTAAAACAAAAAAAAAACATCGCCAGAAAACGAAAAAAATTCAAAAAATTGCCAAAAATCGTCACACTTCCCTACAATTTGAAAAGGTGCCTTTTTTTACATTCGTATTTTTAATATATTGCCAAATTTGGCTAAATACACTTCTGGACCATCACCACTTGAGCAACATCACAAAATTGAAACAAAACACTGGTGTGTAAATTCGACTGATTTTGCCAAAATTTGGAAAAAAAAATCAAAAAACTGAATAAATAACCCCTGGTTATAAACTACTTTTTAATTATAAATTTAACTAGTGTGAACCCCGTGCATAATGCACAGGTGTGTTATTTCAACAATGTTTGGTCCTCACAACCCCCCCCCCGGGCGGTTTTTAATATTTTTCCAATTGCTGCTAAACACCGATTTCCATCTGATCACACTGGGTCAGAGTGATTCATGTGGGATCAAAGGGGTTGTTCAAAAAAATTCTATTGCAAAATCTTAAATGGACCCATAATTTTGTGGCTACCAGTCCTCCTTCAAATTCTTGGTGTTTCCCTACATTTAATATATGACTAGTGAGTGCCCGTGACCTTCGGCCACTGTGAAGTCCTTTGGTTTTTTAAACTTGGTTTGCGTTTTAGTTTTTTTTAGAAACTTTTAATTTTTTAATTTTTATGTGTTTTCTATTATTATTATTATTATTTTGTGATCATCCAGTTGGACGGACATTTCATCCATCCCCTTAATCGGGACGGATAGTAGCTAAAAGAAAAAAAACTTCCCCAAAATTTGTCTCGTCATCAAGTCGGACGGACATTTCATCCATCCCTTAATTGGGACGGACAGTAGCTAAAAGAAAAAAAAGGTAATCTTGGTCAATACAAAAATAAAAATAAAAAATTGATTGTGGGCTGTCCAAGGCCTAAATATTTTTTTTTTGGTCTTCCCCTAAATCCATCCCGTCATCAAGCCGGACGAACATTTCATCCGTCCCATTCATCCCCTTAATTGAGACGGATAGTAGCTAAAAGAAAAAAAACTTCCCCAAAATTTATCTCGTCATCAAGCCGGACGAACATTTCATCCATCCCTTTAATCGTCTCGTCATTAAGTCAGACGAACATTTCATCTGTCCCCTTAATCGGGACGAACAGTAGCTAAAAAAAAAAAAGGAATCTTGGTCAATACAAAAAAAAAAAGAAAAAGATTATGGGTTGTTCAAGGCCTAAATATTTTATTTTCTGGTCTATCAAATCTTTTGCCTCAAAAAATCAGACTGCCCCTGATTTCTTTTTTCTCTGGAGTCAATTACATCTGAAGAAGTTACATCTGGCGAAGCACCTCAAAAAATCAGACTGCCCCTGATTTCATTTTTCTCTGGAGTCAATTACATCTGGGGAAGTTACATCTGGGGAAGCCTCACAAGGAACGGGCAATGACTAGAAGAATTTTCCAGGCACTGCCCACACAGAGAGAGAGACACCACTATTGCTTTAATATACAAGATTGAAACTGGCCGGGAGAATATTTCCTGAACCGGCGCAAAAAAATAAAAATAAAAATCGGATAAGATCTGACCGTTGAAAAAAATGCATTTGACAATTTATGTAATTTTCCCAATAAACTTCGAGAAACATAAAATCGGACAAGATCGGACCGTTCAAAAAATGTACTTGATTCGTGGTATCTCATTTTCCCAATAAACATAAAATCGGACAAGATCTGACCGTTCATCCAAATGAGCACCAAACCCTAAAAACCCTTCTACTCTGTGCATTTACTACACTGACTGTGTCTCCTGATGCAATTGTTTTGCAGTTTTGAAAGTTTTGGTTTTCTCTGACTACCTTCTGACTGACAAATTTTCTTGTTGGGTTATGCATAGATCCTCAAGAAGAGCAGAAGTAGAATTTGCAGTCAGGGAACTTTTCTTCGAATCTGGTGACAAGGTCTTCAGGGAGTGTTGGTTGTTGAGTGATGAAGCTTTTGCCATGTGCCTTGAGAAATGCTACAACTTGATCTTCTTGGTCCACCAATCCAAGCACCCCTGTTGATAGTTTGTTCACATGGAAACAAGTGTGTAACTATGTGTTTCCATAGCTCTCAGGCAACAAAAGAAAGAACAAACCCACCAAACATGACTTTTGTAGCTAGCTGGAAGAAAACAACATTGTGCAGAAGAAGGAAGGTGAAAGAGAAAGAAAACAACAGCATGATAATTTTAAGAGGATATGTGGTGATGTACCCAGTTCGATTTCATGACCATCTTCATCCTGACCATTCTCAGCCTCCTCGACTGCTTCTTCCTGTAGCTCACGAGCTGTCTTTGCATACCTCTCCAAGAATTCCTCCTCTGTTTCCTCATGTTCTTCCTCAGATTCCTCGGATTTCTCAGATTCCTCAGCCTGTGGCAGGGCACACACAATTGTAAAGACCTACTAGTTGTCACAAGAAACATTCCTGTTCAAGCTTTGCAACATGAATAGTCTTCTGTCAATCTTGCATAATAAAAAGGTATATGCATATCTAGTTCAGGATTTCCAGTTGGAAACACAGATTGGAAACACTTACTACCTCATCAGCATCATCATCGTCTTCCGTGTCATCTTCTTCCTCATCTTCAGAACCAGCTTCAGAGCTGTCATCATCTTCAGTTTCTGAAGTTTCTAGAAGCTCCTTGAGGTCTAGTGTGACCTTGAGCAGTGCACAGAAGCAATGGTGTGCTGTAGTGTGCCCCTTCTTGTAGTCCTGTGTCAAGTTGTTCTGGATCATGTACTCAAGGACCTTCTGCAAACCCAGTGCTGCCAATGCAATCATCACAATTGTTACTTTGATTGTTCTTTTGTTGTCAACAGGAAATGGGTACAAGAGATCAAAGGGTCCACACAAGCATAATGCACTTCCTTACCTGCAAGCTTCATCTCTGATTCAAGTGATAGGCCTGGAACAGATTCGCTTTCTGATAAACTTGCAAGAGCTTCTGCCCACTGTAGCAGGCCTGGGCTTGTATCCTCCTTGATAGTGACATTGTGATCCTCCTCTCCAACTGGGAGTATTTTCACAACAGCTTCTGGTAGAATGATGAAGCACATTGAGACCAGGAGAATGAGAGGCTTTGCCAATGGGACAGCAGGGCTAGTAAGCTGCAGCAGTCGTCTGGATGCAACTTCAGTGAACCGAGGTACTAAACCCTTTGCAACTTGCTCACCATCACAGGACTTTGAGGAGACATGTAGAAAGGCATATGAGCAATGGCATGCACGCCAGCATGCAGATGGGTATCCAGATTCAATTGCTCCAATTGCAAAGGTGACAAAACATTCGAGAATAGACCGTGGCACAACTGGGAGCCCTGCAGTTGACTCAGTTTCTGCCAATGTGAAGTGCAGCATTGGGTGCTTTTCCTAAATTGAAGAAATCCCACAAGTATCACACAGCCTGTATCAGTCCTTCTGGCAAAGGATCAAGAGAATGGCACGGCATCCAAGAGAGTAACATCAACACAAAAGAGGGGGATTTGCACATAGACCTGTAAGGCAACAGCTTCTTCAATGGCATCAAAAACTGCCTCATCTTCCTCCTCTTCCCATGCATTCCAATCCACTATCAAGTTTGCCCAGACCTGCAGTAGTGTTTCTACTTTCATGCTTGCAGCTGAACTCAAATCTGGAGTATACCTCAAGATTGTGGATATCAGCACTGATGTGTCACTCAAGCATGACGGTGGCGGCGCAACTTGGGTTAGAGCTTCCTCCCCCTGAATCAAGGAGTGTGCATTGAGTGACACTTAACTACTGAATATGAAAGGAAAACTAACATGGGTGCATTCTCAGCAACTCAGGGAGCTGTGTGTACACAATTACCCAACACATGTGATTTCAACAGACCTGTAAGGCAACAGCTTCTTCTGACCCTCACAGAACACCAACTTTGAGACTTGGGATGAAAACACAACTGAGAGGAGCCTTGTCATAGATGGAGTGATTCCAGACCTGTGAAGGAGTGAGCCATGCCTGCTGCAATATGTGAGAAAATGTGTTTGCAAGACCAGTGCATCCAACCTTCCAACTAGTGAGGGCCTCACTTTCATCCTCATCCTCATCAGGCTCTTCTGGCTCAAAAGATTCCCAGGTCTGAGCCAGCGATGCGAGAGCTGAAAATCCAAGCTCAACAATCTGCAAACCAAGGCAGATCCTTTTTTGCTTAAAGTTTCCAGATCCACCACAAATAAAAAATCTGGAGTTTTGAAGCAGCTACAAGAAAAACCACATATTCTAGAGTTTGTTTTGAGGAACAATTTGCCCATCCTGCTAAAGAACACACACCTGGGGCCAAGGTTCAGGATGAGGAGGAATATGGCGCAGAATCTCTCCTTGAACTGCAGCAGTAATGGCAGGGACATGTGGTGCAACATCATCTTCACCTGCCTCAGCAGCTGTTCCCAAAAGCTGCAGAGAGAGTGTTGCATCCTCTTCATCCTGCATTTTAGCGCCCATCACAGCAGCTTGCAGCAAGGGCAACCACTGTCGTGGTTTGTATTCTTTCTGCCACGTGCCAGCAAACAGACTATCATTGTTCAAGACCTTGACAACATCATATCCATGTGCTTTTCAAAGACAAGGATGCAGGAGGAAAAAGATCTGAGATTGGAGCTGGAAGAACCTGAAGAAGGGAAGAGAGTGCTCCTGCAGCAGAGGCCCGTACAGGTCGCCATGACAGTCCACCAGTATTGGGTGCCAAGAGAGCTTTCAACAGTGCAGTGTACACATCTTCATTCATATCCTACTTCACAAAAACCAAATGACAGCACAATCATGAAATCATTGGCTGCACACAAGACAGTTTAAGCCAAACTGAAAACTGTCAATCTGCAAGTCTTCCAGTTGCTCTTGTGAGGGATGTTTCATAAGCCATTTGAACGAAGGATTTTCTACCTCAGGTAAACAGCTTGCAAGCTCTCCAAGTAACCAATTGGAGTTTGCTAGCACATACGGGGAGGGCACCACCATTGCATACAAAGGGAAGATGCGGGTTTGGAGCAACGTGGCCACTATTTCAGTGTCTTGTGTTTTGAGAAACTGTATCATTCACACATCCAGTAATGAGAGGTTCTGGTGTATAGAAGAGCCAACATTTGGAGACTATGTCAAACTCCACACAATGAATGTCATCAAGATGCCCTTTGACAAAAACAGAATTCGAACATGGCAGATCAGTTGGGAATTCACACCTCGTGAAGAGCTCCATATGCCAAAATGGCACCAAAATAACTGCAAGAAACCAAAACACAGATGCCCAATTCATTGTTCTTCCTGCAAAGTATTGATGGTTAAGCTTTCCTAGGTCTTCATTGAGTATATAGAGAGACAGATGTGTAGAAAATATGAACGTACTTAGCCACAAATTCTGAGCTTGGCAGAGCCCCATCTGGAGGCAGTGTAAACTGTGACAAAAATGGCATCACTAGAACCTCTCCTGCTGTGCCTAGTCCATCTTTCCCTTTTGCCTTCCCCCACTTTTTTCGCTTCATTGCAGCACCTTTCTTAACACCTCCTGCAGTTGGAGGTCCCTGTGAACATCACTCACATGAAATTCACTTCAGTAAGAAACAGCCTTTGTGAAATGAGGCATGCAAACTGCAGGAAAATAATCACAAAGTAATGTGTTGGTTCCCACAGTTCCTGCTGGGTGCGTGTCTCCAGAGTGCAAGGGTTCATGGAAAAATATTAATGAGTTGCAGAACATGAAAACGGCAGTGAGATTACAAATTGGTCTGGATCTGAACAGCCCAGAAAAGTTAGATTCTGTGAGGAAGAATATTGTGCTTATAGAGACTGCAAGAACATACTGAGTGAGAATAAAACAAAGCTGCCAAGACATCAAAAGGTGAGGCCAGGAAAACTAACCTTGGCTGTGGCAATGAGACCCAGCAAGTTTAACGCACTTTGTCGGGGCATAAGAAGCTCTTCTTTCCACCCACTTGCATGCTCCTGCATAATTGACAGACCACAAGTATCATTTTCTCTGCAGTGCAAAACATGTGGTGATAAGGTTGTGCTAGACAGAAAATTTTGAAATAGTCATCTGGAGATCTGTACTGAGAGGCTATATGGACCAAAAAACAGTTCCAAACTTAGGAGGAAAAGAGAGTTCAAAACACTACAGGATTTACATGAATCACTAAAACCCAACAAGAACCAAAAGTTGCATACCAGATCTGAAGGAAGATTTTTGCGCAAATATTCTTCTTCATCCTCCTCCCACAGCACAATATCCTGTAACCCAACACTAGAAGCCTTCAATCCCAATTCTTTAAAAAAACAAAAGTGTCAATATGTGGCAGTACCTTCCTGTGTATGCCATGCATGCTCAACAATACACTAACGGGATAAAGACAGGGTCCCAAATTGTACCTTCTCTTTCATCTTGAGTGCAGGAAAGATTGCACATTCTAACAATCTTGAGAAATGTGGTGCCATGAGCCGCCAACCCTGTCCCCACCATCACCACTCTACTGATATCCATCATGCTCTCAGATGAGTAACTTGGGACAAAGAGCTAGTAAACAGTATCTTCATTCAAGCTGCAACAAGCTTGTGAGACAAAGCTTCATTCATTTTTTAGCTTGCTCTGCACAAGCAATGTCTAAGCAACTTTGCTCTATACACACTTCAGCATTTTCATAAAGGGCATCTGACACTTACAGGTCCTGTTTCAAGTATGTTGGAAACCAGATCAAAGGATAGGGAGAGAATACGCTCTTGCATAGGATGGTCCTGCAGAGTTTCAGATCAATAACAAGAACCAGCACCTGATCAGAAAGCACAACCCGATACCTGCAGCATGCCTCAACTCACGGAATTTCAAGAGTCCCGTAACAACAAACATCCTCTCTGTTTCAAGTTTACATCACCCAATCTGCTCAAAGCCCCAAGGAGGTACTGAAAGTTCAGATTTGTGAGACTGTGAGTAACATGTCCTTGCCTTTGCATTCAAGCTATGGATAACTATTTTGAGAGCTGCACTTGATATTGCAGGTAAATACCTGCATCCATCACCACTCAATTTGAATTGAGTACCATTTTCTGAGGATCAAGACCAACAATGCCAAGTGCAAGATTGAGTACACATGTTATCTTCAGCTTCAGCATAAATCCTCACAATACCTTGCAAACAAAATACCACTTGGGAATTCTCACAGGCAGTAACATCTTGGGAATGAGAACGGGACAAAAAGTGTTGGGTTAATGAGACAAATTGGTTTACTTGTCCATATGCTTGCGATGACGTGAGACGAAGTTACAGCAAATTTGAAGAGACCTCTTCCAGATTTTGAGCCTTGGCTCTTCATCTGGAGAATCTACAGTCTTCTCAAGCACTATGGTATCCAGAAGGACCATAAGGTCTTGGATCCAAGGTGCCAGGCACAAGAGGAGAGATGGTGGCATATGTGACTTTGTCTGTCATCAATCGCCACAGCAAAAAGTGGAAAAACACTTCAGTGGTTGCAGTTCTATTAGGGAAAACCAAGGCAAGATGACAAACATGGAGCAAATATTGAACAAATCTTCTGCCCACAAGGAATAGAAACACATAATCAAGTAGACAGAAACAAGTAACTGCTGCAAAATACGTGCATCACCAAGAAAAACTTACGGCAAGATAGAAGCACTTGCAAAGAACAAGCAGAATGTTGTCATATTGTGCAAATCCCTGATCTTTCGATGATGCCACCTGCACATAACCTCATATCCCTGGCATCCATGAAACTGAAGTGATCTTAGAGTAACTAAACATCTCAAGGAGCACCACCACCACATCTGTCAACAAAAAAACTACATTCTACCTCCAAATAGTTTCAAGACAAAAACTGCAAAGGTTATCAACCAACCTCCTGAACAAGATGATGAAAAATCGCCTGTAGTGGTGCAAGAAGCTCCTTTGAAATCAGCTCCAGTTGCTCTGGAGCAGGTTCCCGTGCCACTGTTGGGTCTACAAAATACTGAACACCCACCACCATACTTGTATGTTTAGCATTTACAAATGAGCACTATTTTGTGTACCAAATGAGAACTGGCATCATACTATTGATAGCAAACCCTTTTCCACCAGAGCAGAAAGCGACATGAGAAATGCTTTATCTGCATGGGGAAAGCTGAGGGCAAAAGTGTGAAAGGGAGCCATGAACCTGAAATGGTTTGATGATTGTTTGCAGGGCAATAAGTACATTCAGAGTCTTGAACTCAGATGGTGCTGGAACAGTAACCAAGTCACTGTTGTGAATGGCAGTTTTGAGTGCAGGCACAAGCTCAGACCAACTCTTTTGCTTTGCGAAATCATGAACTGCCACCAAACGGAACTGCAACCAAAAACCCCATTTCACATGTGAGCTGTGTGATTAGCAGTCTGTCTAGCAGTTGTGCCAATTGAACATGAGAGAGAGGGAGAGAGAGAGAGGGATTTCACCCCCCATCCTCATAGCTCTCAATCAACTCAACCCGAAAGTTTATAGAAGCAAAAGGACATACAGCTTCTGCCAAAAGCTTGAGGACAAGACCATCAACACGCAGAAAGACCTCCACCAGCTGATTTCTGAACTCCAGCCGCTCTTGAGGTGACAGAAGCTTCCCTTCAGTCCAATGAGTCCTTAGAAAATTCTTCAAATATGTAGCTGATGCAATTCTCTGCCCTTTCTCTTGACCTCCTGCAAAAAAAAACATGGAAAAAGAAGAACACAGCTCAGCAACTCAAAGATTCAAGGCTGTGGTTCAAATTCTCATTTACACAGAAAAAAGAACAAAATCATGACCAAAGAGAATGGCAAAAAACAATTCCTCGAATCGCACAACCACATTGATTGATGGGTAGAAATGGCTGGAAAGCTTCAACTGATAGTCCAAAACCTGATTCATGAACTGATGTGATGGGGAGAGAAAGAAGAGATTTCCCAAAAGTGTAGAATTGCTCATAGCAAGGACCATGCATGGTACTGCAGCATCAAGCCGAAAGATTCAAAGGACCATGTTGGGTTCTGAAGAAATGTCTTTCTCCTGAATCTAGGGTTGAAGGATTGATCATCCAGGGCTGCTGAAGGCATCATCACCACGTCATCAAGAACATTGTCTCATAGAGGAAGGAAGAAGAAGTCCATGGCAGCAAATCAATCAATCAATCTCTCTCTCTGTCGTGAAGGATGAATCTGACAACAGAAGGGCCGGATTCCTGGAAGTGCTGATGATGAAGTACAAGGCAAAGTGCAGCTGTCAATGGACCGGATGGAGAGAAGAGGGAGAGGGAGGAGCTTGCCAGCGGAGAGTCGGAGCAAGAGGGAAGCAAACTTGGGCATCGTCTGCTGCGCTGCTTCCAAGTGTTGTGTCGCTGTGCGTACTGCTGCTTCCTGCGAGTCCGCTGTTTGGCTCAACCACAGCGCAATCTTCTGTTCCTCCTCCTCGTCGCCGCCCACCGTATCCTCCATTTCCACCATGGCCTCCATCGTTCCCTACTACACTCTGGTTTCAATCCCTTTCCAAAACCTCCAGCCAAGCTTTCCGCCCAACCCCAGAAGCAGCAACGCCGCCTTCATCAGACACCAGAAGAATCCTCCTTCCCACCAGCTCGTCTGCTAGTCCTCATCCTGGTGGAAAAACAAAACCAAAAATAAAAATTTCAAAGCGCAAGGACGAGAGGTGCGTCGTAGAGAGGCGAGAAGAGAAGGCAGAGGAGGGAAATCTCCGCAAAGCTCGCAGCGAGATGGCGATGACGGCAGGAGCGAGCGTGCGAGCGAGCTGCACCCCTTGGTCCCCCACGCGCTCGCCGCTGCTGCTCCGGCACCCGCGCTCGGGGCGGGAACCCGAGCCCGGGCGCCCATTTGAACACGCGCGGTCACCCGTGTGATTGAGAACACATGCTTCTCGTGCTCGCTCGATAAAGAACACGTTCTCTAACATACGGTTTAAGCGATGTTGACGAGGGAACAGGGAACTCTCAGTAAGAACAGGGAGGCTTACGATGGGAACGGACAACCCGCGGCGGCTGTGGACAGGAAGGAGACGGCGATGGCGAACTTTTGCTTTGGTCGCTGTTCAAGTTACTCCGCGTTTTTGTTGTTGTTGTTGTTGTTGTTTTTTATTTTCCTCTTTCTGGTGTCCTTGCTTTGACCGAAGTGCGAGAAATGTGAGGAATTTGAGAAGGTCTTTGAAGAAAGAATGGAGGAAAATGGACGAGAATCGAGGAAGAAGATATGAGCGAGAAAGCAAGCGGAGGAGCAGGTAATAATATTTTGTGTTTTGTCTCCGAGTTTGTTGGTTTTGGAGTAAAAGATCTTGAACAATAATGTGGCAGGAAGAACTTCATCTGTTTCCCGATTTTGAAACAAAGATTCACACATGAAAAAAGACTTTTAGAATATCTAAACATAACCGTAGCTTTGTGTTCTTACTCGGACCACGCTTCCTGGCTTGATTCCATTGTCTATTTGCTTTGATGTCAATTCCTTTCAGCATCGAATCAGCATGGTTCAAATCTTGTGACAACTCTCCATGTAGCAAATTGATAACAAAGTCAGGAGGACACTTCAAAGACTATGACCTTCTTTGAAGTTTCATATTCTTACGACATTCTTTGTAACTTTGTATTCTTATGACGTTCTTTGTCGTTTTGTATTCTTATGCGGATGCTTGTTGGTTTCATTCCATTGTCTATTTGCTTGGATTTCAATTCATTTGCGCATCCAATCAATCTGGTTTGAAGCTTGTGACAAATTTCCATATGAGTAGAAAATCAAGAGGACACCATGAAGACCTTTGTCGCTTTGTATTCTTATGACATTCCTTGAAGCTTTGTATTCTCATGACATTCTTTGTAGTTTTGTATTCTTAGATGGACTTTTGGTGGTTTGATTCCATTGTTTTGTATGCTTGGATTTTAGTTTCTTTGGGCATCAAAAATAAAATGGCTTCAACCTCATGGCAAATCTCCATATGAGTAGATTGATAACAAAATCAATCAAGAAGATGTTATGAAGACTATCACCTTCTTACAATACCAACGAATCCTTTGATCTTTGAACTTTCACATGGTGTGATAGACCAAACATCGTTGCAAGGTGAGGCAATTTATCAAAACATTTAAACTCTGAACATACAATAGACCTTTTGAAGCTTGAAACATAACTTTAATTTTTGTGTTTTCCTTTTTTTAAAATTGTTTTTGGTCCTCTGTTTGAGATTGACACCTTTCTCTCCTCTCTCATAGCTATTACTACTAGTCCTTTTCTTTTTTTCAAATATTATTGCTAGTCATTTTTTCAAGCTCAATGCCTTTCTTTCCTTTCTTTTAACTTTTGCTATTGATTGTTTTGATCCTTTCTTAAAGCTACTATTGCTAGTCCTTTCTCCTTAAGCTACTATTGCTAGTCCTTTCTTCTTTTTCGATCCTTTTTCATTAGCTATTGTTAATCCGCTCTCCTTTTTTGATCCTTTCTTAGTTGTTGTTGGTTCTTTCTTAATCTCTTTCGAACCTTTTATCTATTTCTTTATTCTCTTTCTTGACGTCATTTTATTTGTTGCTTAGTGATCTATTTGATTTTACCCTTCCACTAGTCTTGGTTTCAATGCTGATTAGTTATTTCCTTCTTTTTTAACCATTGGAAAATAGCAACCTTGTTGTTTGGCACCTTTATACATGTTACCTAGCTTGTGCATGTAACCTTGCTTGTTGTTAAGCCCATGTTATGTAACCTAGATTCACGTCCATGTATATATGTGGATCTTCTCATGTTATTTGAAAATCATGGTGAAAGTGATCACCCACCTCAACTACATTAGATGGAGTCTAAGCTATAATGAATTATGTTCTAGCATGCTTTTCAGCAAATTTTCAAATTATTTGACATGTTATAAAACCCAATTTTTGCTACTCATTTGGTTCGCTTGTTTTCTTTTTTCTTTTCCTTTCCTTCTTTAATTTCTTTTATAGTTGTAGTTTCCATTACTTTTTTTAAAGGATATCTAGGTATTCAAAATTAATTACAACATGTGATTGAGAATAATCAACTAATGATTTTTCCCCCTTTGTATGTCTTGTAGGTAAATAAGGCAATGACAATAGGTTATGCACCCTCATGGACTTTTGGGTCAGATTTGGAAATTGTTGGGTTTCTTACAATAATTGCTAAGTACCCTCATTTAACATCTTTTGGTTGTTATTCTATCATTGTAAGCTTTTGAAATATATATACATAATAGTGTTGGTCATTTTTTAACTTGAAAGTATGTAGATTTTCAAATGTTGGATGTTGAACTATTTCAACTATATGGAGAAATTATGCAGTAATAGTTTTTTTCTCCCCATGGTTGATTATTTTCAACTTCCTCCTTTGTTATGTAAATTTTTTTCATTTCTTGCATTATTCATGTTTGTTGTAATGTAAATTTTTAATGGTCAAGTTTTGCCATCCATTACCTTCAGGTTGAAAGGCCATATACCTGTAGTTTTAAATCCAAACTCAATTTTTTTTTGTGAATGATTACTCTAAAACCTGTTTTACGCATTTAGCTACATTTATTTTGTATATTTCCATGTGATTGTTTTTGACATAATAACATCCCGAACCTTTTAAAATGTTGTCTTAAAACGTTTGAAACAAAACATATCTAATGGTTGTAATGCATGTGATGTGTATGATAGCAATGTCATCATGTTTAACTTCAATTCTTTTGTTCATTCCATGCTTTTAGGGTAATGTGCCTACCATGCCCATCTAGAATTAACAAATGTTCCTTGGTGAGAAACATTCCACTTAGAATTGACTTTTTAAAGAAAAATAAAAATTCATTAAATAAGAAAATAATCATTAATGTTTTTTCTTTTGCATTGCCATAAAAATAACTAGTTTGTTAAGTTTGATGTAATCATTTTACAATCTTTCACATCTAAAGATGTAAAACCCAAGTAAAAAAAATTCTTGCAAGATTCATTACGTAATATCTAGTTAACCATTCTTGAATTTTGGGGATGGTGTTACAAACTACATTTGACCCTCTCCTAGCCAAAACTCTTGCTCCAACTTATTTGCTAGCTTGAATGCATGCGTCATCAAAATCGCATATTTGATTTAAATTATAATTATGTAATTGATTTATCACAAATTTAGCATTTCATGACTTAATAATGGAAATTGTGCAAAATTCATTCATTTATAATTCATACATTTCACAAGGCACAAGCATGTTAAAGTATGCCAATTCATGATCCTTGTTCAAAAAGTAAAAATAAATGGAAAATATATTTGAAAATTTGAATTTTAGGCCTTTTACCAATGTTGTAAAATTGGGTGTATTAGCCATATTAAATAAACCATATATGGTCATCCCCAATCTATATTATTATTCAAGAGTTATTTAAAAAATTTATTGCAAGTTTTTATATCTAATATTTTTTCCAAATCAAACTATAAACTTGATGTGTTATTAATGTTTCAGCCACCATGTAAATTGATACACATTTTTTGAAACTTGAATATTTCAATTATGACAATGTTAAACCTTCAAAAGTAAGTTTTTATTTATGTAGGTCTAAAATGCTAAGAACCTATTTTTCAATATGAACTACAAATGCATTTTGTGTTTATAACATGGTAAAACATGTTTTAAATGCTCTTTGAAAGACCGAAACATGAAAGGTCACGATTTTTTATGTTATTTTGTGCAAAATGGGACAATAACATCAAATAAATAAAAAATAAGCAAAAATAAGTTGGAAAGAAAGTAAACACAACATCTTAAGCTTTTAAAAACTTTTTCATGTCATATTACATATGCTCATGTAGTTTAAACAATAATTTTTAAAGAATGTGTTTCACTTTTTAACCTCCAAAGTTAATAATTATGTTTTTTTAACGTTGTCAGGATATTGTTTTGGCCTACTTTAACATGTTTACACCTCACACATTAATATCATGTGTTGAAAACGCATTTGACATGCAAATTTATAGGAAAATGTAAAATTCATATGACATTTGTTCATTCATAGGTTTGTTATTCATCCATCAACACATTTATTAGTGTGTTAAACATGTTTTCAACACATGATATTCATGTGTAAAATGTATGAACTTGTGAACGAATGAACTTCGCTTGATTTTTAATATTAATTTGTTGCATGTTAAATTTGTGATGTTGTACATTAATTGCAAGTTCGTGTAGAAATATAACTACATGAAGTGGGTGTCCACCTTTATGTTCTACAAATTTCCAATCCTTTTATATGTCAAATGCTGTTTAAAAATCTTTATGTTTGAATTAATACCATTAAGTATAACTTGGTATCCCATCCCAGAATGGTGTAACCTTTATTTGTGTTAATTTTGCAATTTTTATTTTTAATTGTTGCAAGATTATGAATTGTCCACATTCTTGAATAGTTAATGTCCATGTACTACAACAAAATGTGTCCCTATATGTCAAGTGATTTCACTAGATTTTAAGTGAATCCACTGGTCTTAATAAATGGGGATTAGTTGAAAAGTAGTGAATTCATTGATCTAGTGAACGAGGATTAATGAACTACACCCACATTTTGTAGTAGTGATGTAATCACTATTGCATCCCCTTATTTTATAAGCACACCTCTTGGTTCTATCTTCTTACATCTAGTTTTTCCATTCAGGTGGTTAGAAAGAAAGTTTATTGGAATGTTCGATGAGTTGTTAGCTATCTTAAAAGAATATGTTTTTTTTCAATTGCATCCATTGTTACTTCTAATGTTTCATTTATCAACATGTTTTTTTTGTTATTGAAGACATTCAATTTAATTATGTAAATTGATTTTTTGTTTTTTGGTTCAAGAATAGGCAAAAACATTTCCTTTTTTGATGCAAGGGGCATATTATCCTTTTTTATTGCTTGTAAGTCTAACATGTTATTTTGTCACTTTCACAAAACTATCAAGTTCATGATTGTTTTTCTTTTTTTGACCCAACATTTAACAATTTGGTGGATTATGATATAACCCAACCAATGGTATTCCTTTCTTTTTCCTATAAACAACCCAAGAATCCAAAAAGTGTAATAAATTTGTAAATTTGCTATAACATTTTCTAATAGTGCAACAATAGAGTATATTAGATTATAAAATTTTACAAAATCATCCCAATTTAGATCCACATCTTTTGTTGATGTGCATGTTATGAGAAGAAATATGTAAGAATGATTGATATGATTTAATTGATCTTGAACTCTCTTGAATTTCCTTGATGCAACATTTTGAACTATGGATTGTTGGATCTAGTAGTAATCCAAATATTTTTTGAACCTCTGATTATAAATTTAATCTACAATTTCAATTTGTATTTTTAATGTTGATCGTTTTTCTACATGCTTCATTTTCACCTTGCTTTTCGTTTTTTGCAGATCTATTTTTGAACCTAGTTCTTGTTTTTATATATTTTTTGTTTTCTCTTTGAAATTAGGAGGACACTATTAAAAAACAGAAAATGCACAAGTAAAAATATAGGGTGCAAGATATTGGTTGTTGGGTAAAAATTATAAATTTATTAGTTAAAAAAGGTACATTTTATTCAAATAATCAATTTAATTATAATATAATGTGTGTATTAACATGAAATAATGGATTATAATTAATATATGGTGGCTTGAATATGTATATATTAGAAAATTAAATAATAATAAAATGATAAAAAATAGGTTGGACAATTATTTAATACTCTCCTTAAAAATGGTCATTTGACGCATGTAGATCCCAAACTTTACACTAAGTGTCCCCTTCGGGTTTTTGAGATTTGTTTTTTGCAAGTAAATTTTTGGACTTGAACTATCATTTTCTACATATTCTACTTTCATTAGTAAGTCTAAATTTCCTAGCATTACAACATTAAGACCTAGGAATTCTAAGGAAAGTTGGAACTATTATTTTATTTTGGCTCATAAAAAGGACATAATTAGAGCTTAAACTAAAAGCAAAAAATGATCTACCTATTTAATGTAAGCCTTGATTAAGTTTAAACTTTGATTTGTGCCTTTTTTCTTAAGGAATGCAAAGTGCTTATGCATAATAGGAATTTTTAAGAACTTTCCTTTGGGGACTAATAAATGTGTTGTTTGGAATATTAAAAGATATGATGTTCTAATTTGTTAATCCTTGTGCATAATATCCTTGTTAGGGTTTAGGGATTGTTGATGAGCAATTGCATGCCTTTTAATAAGAGCCTAAACCCCCATAATCAAACATTTACTTTTTTTTTTGGTTATTATTATTTTCTTAGTTGTGTTTTGTGAAAAAAATCCATCAAACTTTAAAACTATGCTAGTTTGTTTGATCACCAAACATTTTCTTGGCTTCTCTGGGTTTGGTTTTTTGAAAAGGAGTTCAACCCACCCATAAAAGTAACATTGCCACCATATTTGTTTTCAAGTATGTGCATTACAATGGGTCCTTTCCCATCACCAAACATGACCACATATAACACTTTGGCATTGTTTTGGTTATTGTATTTTTCCATGCCCATAATTGCACACCAAAAAAAAATTCATTTGGATAATATCAAAAAGTCAAACACATTTTTTCAAAACTAGGCATTTGATCATAAGGTTACATTAAAATGCTTATAAGAACAAATGTGACCATTGATTGACATTGGTTTACATAAGAGGGGTGTTAAGTCATTGGGTGATGTTTGGTGGGGGGCATGTTTACCTTAGTTCATCATTATTTATGTCAATTTTCAAATTTAATTTTACAAATACCATGAAATTGAAAGCCATTTCAATGGGCCTTTTCATGTCCATATAGTGGGTAGGGTAAAATAGTGAAGTAGGTAGGCTTGAAAGAGGTAATTATTTTAATGGATGGATAATAATAAATGTGAAATATAATTACTATTTTGAATAATTATATCATTATGGGTGGATGCAAACTATAGTGCTTCATTTTTTGTATTATATAAATTGTAATTTTTACATGGTGGTTTGTGTTTAAATATTTATGGTGAATAATACATTAAATGATGATTCATTCTAGATTAACAATTTGATTATGAATACATTTGCACAATTATTTTTTGGAAAATAATGCATTCATTATCAATAATGAACTTTTGAAATAAAAAATATGGACTAATCAATTGATTAGATTGTTGAGAAATTCAAAAACTCATATTGAATTTCATTCCAAAAATAAGAACCAAGAATGGGTTGAAGAGTGAAATGATAAAGTTAAGTGTCAAATCTTTTTTAGTGAAACCTCAACCAAATGGTAGTTATGAACTTTTGAAGGGTCAAAATTGGACTTTATTTTCAAAAGTCCTTTTGAAATGATTTTTTTGTGTTTATCAAAATTTCTATGCTCAATGGGTACAAAACTGAAATCTAAGTGAGCTTTTATTCTTGTAGACTTTATTAGTTTTTCTTTTAAAATTTGCAAAAATATTTCACCATATCAACTAACAATGACAATTCTCAATATGGGTTTTCACCTTGTTTAAAAGGTTTCATGAGTGAAGCAGCAGTAATCAAAGATTACACTAATGAAATTTTAAAATTTAAAACCATATCCATATGGATAATATATAAAAACATGTTAAGGACTCTTGGGAGTCCTACATTTGCCTAAAATGAACCATGATAGGTTGCATTCACCCTTATATATATATAGAAAACATAGAACCTCATGATTGGGGAATTTTTTATATTTATGAAATGTATATTAATAGTTAAGTAATTTATAAATTATATTTTACCTTCATTTTGAAAAATTAAAAAAGTACTAAGAATAAAGGTAAATGAAATGAAGGTTTATCAATTTAATAATATCCAACCCCCCCCCCCCCCCCCCCCCCCCCACCCCCACCCCCCCCCCCCCCCACACCCCCCCCCCCCGCCACCCCCCCCGCCCACACCCACACCCACACACACACCCACA
>Ga0116227_10002668_pt1 | contig 40223 bp, 26 predicted proteins | sample S1TSphgellanicum_FD_89693 | JGI IMG/M metagenome (GOLD analysis project Ga0116227, IMG submission 89693) | Host-associated microbial communities from peat moss isolated from Minnesota, USA - S1T2_Fb - Sphagnum magellanicum MG | ecosystem: Host-associated > Plants > Peat moss > Unclassified...
GGGGGAGGGAGGAGCGGCCCGACGGGGGGGGGGGGGGGGGGTTTTTTCGACCCACCGCCCCCCCCCGTTTGTGGGGGGGGGGGGGGGGGGGGGGGGTTACCGAGCATAAAAATTGACCCAATTTTTTAATTTTCAATTTTGTTCCCGTGTTGGATATGACTGGAACAACAAGAATTTTAAATGCAGGATATTTCCAAAATTCCTTGCAGGATTTTCAGAGCATACCTACTACCAATACAATACAAAAATTCTTGGAGGCTTTTATGTTATTAAAAGAATTGGGTGCACGGATTGGTACAGTTGGGAGGTAGGGGAATATGAGAAAAGATGCCCAATGAAGGTCCCACTTTTGCTTGCCCACCTTAAAAGTTAGGACAATCAAGAAGTCACCTTGCAATTGAGTGTCTATGTTTTATTTCTTATTTTTTAGTTTTTTGGTTCATGAGTGTGGGATGAGATTTAAGTAGGTGTAAGATCTTTCCACTTTTAAGGAGAAGGCTTAAGAATGCTTCCACTTTTGTGCCTTACGATTTATCTATGTTTTAGGGTTCAGGATATCATTCACCTCACGCTTTATTATGGATAGAACCCATGGGTGAGGCATATTCCCAAATTATGGATTTGAGTTGGCTATCACCTTCTTTTATACCCCTTATTTCGGGATGGGCCTCACCTTGGGGCTTTACCTTAGACATTCATCAAGTTAATTCTCGAATATGAAGGCTTTCTCAATTTCAAAATGATTTATAGTTATAATGCTAAGTATTTGTCTAAATCGGTTAACCTTTGGAAGTAATTTCTTGTTGGTGGTCACTTTGTTCATCTTACTGATTAATTTTTGGAAAAGAGTTCTTTCTTAATACTTAGAAGGACATAACACCTAAGTGAACAAAAAACAAAAAAAAAATTGTTGGATAATCAAATTTGATAAAACATGGTTATCAATAGGTAAGTTATTTCATGTAAATTTTAATGCAGCAAAATTCACTAAAATGGTATCTATTGTCAAAGGGATCTAAGTTAAAAGGGGCTTAAGTTTTTAAAATAAAGACTCCAATAGTCAAAAGATTATTGAAATTAAAAACTAAAAGTTAAAAACTATTGGATTTAAATTTCAAGAAAAAATATTTTTAGTACTTAAAGTAGCCTAAGTAGGAACCTATTAAAAAAATAACATTTTGGTTTGCCCAAGTCATGATATGAAAGTGACTCCAATAAAAAACAATATTAATGTCAGATTATGATATTATAGTTAAATTGGGCTAACAATTTGGGGAAATAGTAGAGTTTTTCACAAAGTTTGCTGTACAAGGGGTTAATAACCTACGTTTGCCCAAAATTCAGTTCATAATGTTTAACATAGCATGAAAATGGGCACAAAATTAAATTTTGCACCTCAACTTGACACCAACTGAGTTTGGTGCAAAGTTGTTGCTCATAAATTGTCATCCATGTTTCCTTTCAACATGCGTCTTCTTTCTTTTTTCTCCTATGAAGAGCTTCAACAACACCTTTCTTTCCTCTCTATATTTTCAGAAGGTTTGACAACATTTTTTTTTTTTCTCTTTCTCCTTTGAGAAGTTCAAATGACACATTTCTTTCCCGTTTTTCCTTTATGAAACTTTGGCAACACCTTTTTCTTTTTTTTGACCTTTGTAGCTATGATGTTTTGTAGGTATGAAGGTTTGACAACTTGTAGGTGCAAAGCTTTGAAGATTTATAATAGCCTTTTTTTCCTTTTTCACATGTGTGAAACTTCAACTACCTTTAAAAACTACGATGCTTTGATGACCTATAGGCTATAGCCACACCAACTTTCTATTTGTGAAGTTTGGATGACTTTTGGTGGAAGTGTAGCATTAAGAGTGGAAGGAAACGAATAGGAAAAAATTGCCCCCAACTTGCAACCATTATTCTTCAAGACCAAGCCTCAAGGATCCTTCCACAACTTTTTGTTTTTTGACGTGAGGTTTCCCCCATAACCCCACATGGTGTTTATATCCACTTCTTCAAATGAGGAAGAAGACATTTTTTATGATTATTGTGCTTAAGACTTTATTCTTTAGTAATTTTTTTACTTTCATTGTGGTCACATTGTGTGTTTGTTCACAAATTTTGTGATATCCTACAAAGCTTAACAATTTCATGGCTTGCAAAATCCATCAAATTTTTGGTAAATTTTCCTCCAACCACATCACAATTCTAGGAGTTCCATCCTTTGAAACCTAAAACTCTAAGCCATAAACTTACAATAATACCAAAATTGGAAGGGCTTTCTACCCCAAAACCCTTAAAAGAAAAACTTTCATGCAAGAACCCATGCCATCTTCTCCCCCCATTCATACATACTTTTGTCATTATATAAATTCTAACTTGTTTACCCATGGACCCAGCAATGATGTGGTGCCTTTGTCAAGTTAACAAATCTTCATTGAGTTGTGGGCAATACCATGGCTTAAAACACATTTAAGTTTATGAAATTTCACAATGCATATTACCATGAAACAATGCAAACTTTCGAACTTCCAAAGCATTCTTTGAAAGCTCACCTATAATTTGAACTAAAATGCTTGAAACATTTACTTGAAATAAAGAGCTAGACAAAGATGTTTTTTAGATTTGATTTTTTATGTACATATACATGGATTTTGGTGATTACCTTATGATGTTTAGAATAGACCAAGAAACCTTAATTTGCATATATTTTTATTGGTTTTCTTGGGTTTTTGGTCATGAATGTAATTGCCACGTTTTTGTTAGTTTTAGTTTTTGGTATTTTTGACCTTTTTGGTTTTCTTGAACTTTTTGCCAATATTCATCAAATTGGTCAAATTTTGTTGGTAAGATTGGTTTTGATTCAAAAAACAAACTAGTCATGAAAATAAAATCATGTTTTAGATAGTTTTGCTTTTGGTTTGTTTGACAATTTTAGTAGTGTTGCATACCCAAACCCTAATTATTTCATATAAAGTATTCTTGAATGGATTTGAAAGTACATCTAAATCAATTTATAGGTGTAATTAAATTTTTCATACTATTGGTTTATGTGGATAGGGCTACCATTTTTTATGCACTCCCAACTCCTTAAAGGATTTAAATGTGAGCCCAAATAGAAAACAGCGGAAGAAGGAGGAGTCGGAGCACGCTCTCTAGCTCACAACCCTTTGAGGGGTAGAGAGGCGTGTTGGAGCTCTGAGATGGGATTAGGAAGAGTTGACAAGCTTCACTCACTCACACGGGCCTGCACCCAACCCACACAAAGTGGTTAGTGCATAATTAGAACACCCTTGGTGCTAGGACGAGCCATGGGCAACACGAACACACAAGACTCACCACGGCCCGGACTTGGGGGAAGCCACCACCTTCCCCCTTATAGTATACTGTGCAGCTCTCCACGGAGGCTACATCCAAATGGCTATTTTTCCTGGGACTCCCGAATGGGAGTCCCGAAATCGCGCCAAATGGGACTCCCGCGACTTTGGAGCCCCATAACATTGCGAGCAGACCTTGGATCGCGATGAAGTCTGAAGCAAAGTTGTAGCTCTTGTCGAGAGCTTTCTAACGATATGTGGCACGCCCCCTGCAGTTAAGTAAATCGGGTCGATTCCCGACTTTTTGTGGTCGGGAGTCAAATTGGCAATTCGACTATCAGCCCTTCTTTTGGCCATAACTTGTGTTTCAGATGTCCAAATGAGCAATGCGAACCCATTTTAGGCATCTACGCTCCAAGAACTTTCCAATGATATAAATAACGTCACAAGAAATTGAGGTTTGACCTCTACAATCACTCTCTAAAGTTTTGGGAGTCCACCAGGACTCCATCTCCCAGAGTGGGAGTTGCCTTGGGAGTGTGAGTGTTCACTCCTTCACACTCCCTCACACTTTCTTACACTCCCGGGAATATGTGATGTGACTCCCCGGGATCCTCTTGGCCCGCGCCCTTGTAATGCCTTTGCCTTAACTCCCGAGCTTCCTTTTGGCTCACACCCTTGCAAGCCCTTTGCCTTGGTCGCGAGCCCAAGGCTAGGGTTGCGACAATTTTGTTGTTATGGGTTTTGGTGATTCAATCATGTGACAATTGATTGGTCATGAAGGCAATTAGCATGTTTTAATTAGTTTTGTTTTTGGTCCCTTTGAACTCCTTGGTAACATTGCATACCCAAACACTAATTGCTTCATATAAATTATTTTTGAATGGAACCAACAATTAATTTGATTCAATTTGTAAATGTAGTTAACCTTTTTCATGTTATTAGTTTAGGCAAGTAGGGTTACCATCTTGCTATTTTGGGTTTCTATGATTCAATCATGTGAAAGGAAATTGGTCATGAATCTAACTACCATATTTCCACTAGTTTTGTTTTTGGTCCTTTTGACCTTTTAGTCTTCTTGAATTTTTTGTTTTTACTAGTCAGGTTGGTTTCGATTTTGTTGGTCAAATTAATTTTGATTTAAAATGCAAATTGGTCATGAAAGGAAAAACCATGTTTCAACTAGTATTGTTCCTATTTTTCAACCTTCTCGGCAACATTGCATACCCAAACCCTAATAATTTAATATAGATTATTCTTGAATGCATTTGAAAATAGATCTAAATTGATTTGTGGGTGTAGTTAGCCTTTTTCATGCTATTGGTTTAGGTGGGCAAGGTTGCTATCTTGTTGTTCTAGTTTTTTTTGTTTCAAATCAAAAAAACATATTGGTCATGAAAGGAAAGTCATGTTTCAAGTAATTTTAGTTCCAGTTTTTTTTACCTTCAATTAGTAACATTGCACATACCCAAACCCTAATTTCCTCATGTAGATTACCCTTGAGTTGGTTTGAAAATAGATATATATCAAACGATAGGTGTAATTAACCTTTTTCATGTTGTTGGTTTAAGTGGGTAAGGCAATTATGTTGTTGGTTTACCTTGGGTTTGTTTGATTCAATCATGTGAAAGCAAATTAGTCATGAATGCAACTACCATGTTTTAACTAGTTTTATTTGTAATCCTTTTGACCTTCTTGGTGACATTACATATAGAAACTTAATTGCTTCAAATAAATTATTCTTGAATGGAACTAGCATTTTGTTTTAGGTTTTCTGCTTGGTCATTTGATGTGAATGTCGAGTGTGTGGGCTTGTTTTCCAAGAATGGGGAATCTTTTAGATGCTAATGAATTCATGGTTGAAATTCCAGTGTTTCAATAAGTGGCATTGCACAAGGCCAAACAACCCAATTGAAACAAATTGCCTTGATAGATTGTGGAATTTGCAAACTTGTAAAATTATATAACCATCATTTTGCCATGTATAATATTGGCAAAAAACATGAGACTCAATTGATCCCCTAATGTGGTGTGGAAGTGTCTTTCAAGATTATTTAAAAGTCTACCTTGACCCCTAGTTTGCTTAAAAGACATTGAAATATTATTTATGGAAAATTTTAAAAGAATTGAAAACAAATAATTCCAATGAGGAGGGTTCAAAACAAGCCACATTATACTATGATGTGGTTTTGGAATGATTGAAATCCATTAATGGACATGCAAGCCAAAATGTTTTGAAGAGGTAAAAAGCTTCATTGACTACACACCCATAACCCAAATACCATATCCTAGTTTTAACCCTAGTCATAGTCCTCACTTTAATGAATTGAATGGACTTTCTATTGGTGCCAATTTTTCAAATCTAATTACTTCATTCACCACCCATGTTGAAATGTGAGGCCCAAAGGCAAAATTAAGCAAAAGGGAGATTGTGGCTATGAACTCCAAGAGGATGGCAACTGTGGCAAGTCAATTTTCTTTTATGTTTGATGTTTGTGATGCCTTCTTGTTAGGGAATACAGATATTAACCATGAGAGGAAAAACAAAGTTGAAATTAACAATTTGAATATGGCTAAATATTTAGTTATGATTTCAAAGAAGGAGTTTAAAGTAGAAGTTAAGGTTATTTTGGAATTGTAGTTGATAAGTTGATGTATAAACATTGTAATTGTGCAATCCACATTTCTTCCAAAATTCAAACCTAATTTACTTTAATTTGAATCCAATAAAACATAATTTTACACCTTAAATATCTAATTTCGAACCTTAAAACCCAATCCTTAATTTCAAAACCTAAAATCTTAATTTCAATCCCCCATAAATGTAACATCATAACCTTAATTTCAAGTTTACAAACCTTTATGACATACCTTAAACTTTAATTTCAAACTTTAAACCTTAATTTTAGACCATAGACCTTGATTTTTAGTCTTAGATTTATACACCTTAATTTCATATTGAATTTTTAAAATTTCAGACCTTAAAACCTAATCTGAGGTATGCAAACCTTAATTTCAATCCTTGAAAACCTTAATACATACCTTAAAACCAACATTCAAACCTTAATTTCAAAACCCTAAACCCTATTTTTAGATCTAAAAACCTTAATTATTGAGCCTTCAAGCCTTACACCTTAATTTTATATTAAAATTTGACCTTAAACCCAAATTTGTACCTCAAACCCTACATTTTAAATTACAAGTTTTCACAAATTTAGACTTGTCCTTAGTAATCTCCTACCCACCTTTGTGCAATAGGGTCAAGGTCTTGAATTCTATTGATTTTGTATGTGAGGTCCATTTGGTAATAGTGAAGATAGTTGGTGAGGACAACATTGACTTGGAAAAGATAGAAGAATTTTGGTTTTGTGGAATGAAATCTTTTCATGAAACATTTTGTTTAAATCCACCAATTCCCCATTCCATTTGGACCCTAAACCTCACATGCATTGTGTTATAAATCTAAAGAACACCATGGTTCACATCTAATGGAAACTCTTGCTTCCCCATGTTTTTCATGACATAAACATTTATTCCCCCAACTACTTTAGATCCCCCAAAAGATATTCAAAATATTCATCCCAATGGGTGAAATATTGATGCCACTTTCAATAGATGATTGAATGGCAAAAAATGTTTACATTGTGATAATAACCAAGGTAGCCCAACTTGATGTAAAACAATCCATGGTGATCCAAAATCACGATGTTATTCATTACATATATTTTCTTACGGCCATTAAACCATGACTGATGTTTTGGGTCCTTCCATAACTTTCAAATCTCAATTAACATCCCATCAATGAACCCTAGGCACCCCAATAACTCACACAATTAGTAACTTAAGGCAATCTTGTCAAATGATGATGGCCAACATGGATTTCATCCGCTAGGACATGGTTAATGCATGATGTGATGAATATCGCATCATCACACAATGACAATTATGCCCAATTCCGCATGAAAACATCATCGATGATGACATTGTTGTGTTTCATGAACAATATGAAGTTCAAAAGTCATTGGTCAGGCCCCAATTTTGATGGTCTCCCCAATAACACTAATGCATCCTTTAACATGACTCACCATAAAATTACAAGTTTCATGGGTTAATTCTAAATTCATGCAAAACTTATTATTTCATAAGTTCGTATTATTTAAACATGAAAATCATGTGCACAACTTTCATGTGCAAATAACACAAATAAACATACAATATTTGAGTTCAAATAATATGGATAAGCATATGACATTTGTGTTTAAACAATGTGCATGACATTGATGTTCAAACAATACAAGTAGATGAATGACATTCAGGTCTATTTCACATGAACATATGAAAAGCAAATTTCACATGATTATTATTGCCAAATCGTGACCCATGAAATTTGTGATAATATAAACCCTAATTTTAGACATTAAAACCTTAAATTTTATACATTAACTTTAACTGATGGACTTAAAACCCATAATTTTAAACCCTAAAACCTAAACCTTAATAGACAAACCCTAACCTTGAAATCAAAAGTACAACCTTGAAATTTTAAATTTTAGAATTGAAATTTTAAGCATAAAATTTCAACCTCAAATTGTAACCTTAGAGGTTAAACCCTTAACTTTAATATTGAAAGCTTAACTTTAAAAGAAAAAATTAAACTCAAAATTCAAACCTATGCCATTTAAACCCTAATTTTAGACCTTAAACCTTAATTTCAAACCTAAAATTTCATATTTGAAATTAAAACCCTGGAGCCTAAAACCTAAACTTTAATGTTGAAACCCTAACATTAAAAAATAAGCTTAAACCCAAAATTCAAACTTAAGGCATCTTGAACCCTAATTTTAAACCTTAAACCTTAACCCTCTATTTCAAACTTGAAATTAAAACCCTAAAGCCTAAAACTTAAGCCTTAATGTTGAAACCTTAACCTTAAAAATTAAATTTAAATATAAAATTCAAACCTAAGCCATTTTAAACCATAAACTTTCAAACTTAACCCCCTATTTCAAACCTAAAGCCTAAAATTTAAACCATAATGTTGAAACCCTAACTTTAAAAGACAAACTTAAACTTAAAATTTAAACTTAAAAGCCATCCTAAACCTTAATCTTATACCTAAGTTTTAATCTTTAACCCAAAAAATGAGACCCAAACCCATATGTTAAAAATCACACCTAATTTTAATCATGCAATTTTGAAGGCTAAGAAGGCTCACTTGTGGACCTAGCATGGGAGGAGATTATCAACACACTTTGATATGTTAATTCTTCAAATTTCATCATTGTGAAGTTGATGAAGTTGTTGAATAAGGATGGTGTAGCCCACATAATGGTCAAAACATCTCAAACCTCACTATCATATCAATGAATTCCCTAGTCCTTTCATCCTTATGGTCATTTTAAAGGCCTTTGGAGTTGAAAAAATTAAAAACACATTGGAAAAACATAACAACGTTTTGGTCCATTTCATCAAACAACATTTCTTCATCACTTAAGGAAAAATCATCGCATGAATTTGAAGATAACATTTTGTTTACTTGAATGAAAATGAAAAGAAAGTGATTTTGGTGTGATAAAATGAAAATGTAAAAAAAAATTTAATTTGTAGACAACAATCAAAAGGGGATGAAACTCCAAATAAGAAATGAAATTCAAGCATAACAAGGCATGATTTTAATGAAAATTCTAGTATCTACAATAATTAGTTGACAAATACATCAAGAAATAGAGGCATTATGGTTGAAATATGATTTTAATAAATGATTACTGTAGTTTCAAATTGACAATCTAACAATCATTTTAAAATGTGTTTTGAAAACTATTGGGTTTTGTTGCATATTAAAAATAATTGAAGCACTCACCTAGTATTAAATGAATTCACATTTCAATAATGAATAAAAATTTTCACACATATAAACATATTTGTCATGGGACACCAACATTGACCAACATCATCATCGTCAACATCATCATAAATGGATTTCATCCATTTTTCATTCACAATGAATAAATTTCATCCACCATTATCGTGTCGTTTACTTAAAAACATTAGTAAAAATTCTATCGTTTGTAACCATTCCATGTGTGACTATGAATGGTTGCCTATGTGACTATTTTTCAAATGTGGATGGATTTTGGTCTTTCTTTCAACTAGTTACGACTATCACCTATTTCATCTTTTCAATAGGTTGATTTTTCATGATGTCTTTGTATTTTTACATGATATATACGTTTAGTTGCACATGCAACTAAAGTAGTCACATTATAGTTGCATAATGTACGCTAATAATAACTATCGAATAATTACACGTATAAACTATTTAATAATTTATATGTAACTATATGTATATACCTACCTATTAAATACCTACTTACCTATTTCTTACTTGGTTACCTATGTACTATTTATTTACTTACCTATTAATTATTATAGGTACTTACATGCATACATACATCCATACCCACTAGTTACCAAATAGGTTATTTAATTACAAAACATTATTTAGAGGCTATTTAAATAAGTATTTAAAATAAATAATTATGTAGATGCTATTTAAATATGTACTTAAAATAAATATTATTTAAATAAGTACTTAGTAAAAACTTATGCTACTTAGTAGGTAGGTTATGTAATAAGATGTGCCATGGACACTAGTAAAAATCAGCCAAATGTAACCACTCCATTTATAGCTACATGCGATTTGTAGTCGTTTGTAATTAGAATTAAAAAAAATTTGTAACTACAAGATCAACTTTCAATTATTTTGGTTATTTTCACAACTGTGATGCAACCATTAGAAATTTCATCCTATTGGTTGCATCAACTTTACATTTATTTTCATCCATTAATAGGTTGATATGTCCCATTAGACGCAATAGTCACCAAATTAATTGCATCCTAAGAAATTCTACAATGACATAGGGGAGTATTTTAATGTATGTACTAAATATATACATATAATATGCATACATATGTATATTGTTCATATAATGATTTTCAAAATTAATATTCGAACTTTGAATTTTTTATATTCAAATCTGAAATTTGATATTTCAATTATGAAAACCATTATTTTAATTTTTAAAAAAATATATTACAATTTGAAACTTGATATTTGAATTTGAAAAATTTGATTTGAATATGATATTTTCAATTTAAATTCAAAAAGACTTATTTGAATTTAAAATGATTTTGAATTCTAAATTAATATTTTCGAATCCAAAAATTAGTATTTCAATTCAGAAAATTATTAATTGATCATAAAAATGGAAATTTTAAATTTTGAATATTTTTATATGAATATGAAATTTATATTCAGGGAATAGGATAATTTCCATGAAGTTCCAAGAAAATTGGCAGGCCAACCAAGCCATGAGTTAGTGGGAACAAGATCTTTCCAAAAAGAAAAACCTTCAGGGTAATTACTTTGTTTGCAATAATAAATTCACATTTGAGAATTTTTCATTTAAATTTTAAATAATCATTTGATTCGAACCTGAAATTTAAATTCCAAATTATTATTTTGGATTCTCAAAAATAATACTTCAAGTCTGAAAATTAGTAATTGAGTCTAAAAGTGGACATTTCAATTTTGAATATTGTTATTTTAATATGAAAATTGACATTTCAATTCTGAAAATTGTTATTTAAATTCATAAAAATTATTTGATCTAAAAAATAATATTTGACTTCTAAATTATTATTTTTGAGTCTAACAATTATTATTTCAGTTTAGAAAAATTTATTAAGTCTAAAAATCGACAACGATTTTAAATATTTTTATTTGAACTTGAAATTTGATATTTGAATTTCGAAGTCTTAAATTTAAATTTAAAGAAATTATTTGACTTGAAAATTGAAATTTGAATTCCAAATTATTATTTTGGATTCTAAGAATTATTATTTCAATTCAGAAAATGATTAATTGAATCTTAAAATGGACATTCTAAGTTTGAATATTATTATTTGAATCTAAAAATTGACATTTGAATTCTGAAATTTGTTATTTAACTTCAAAAAACTCATTTGATTTAAAAATTGATATTTGAATTCTGAATTATTATTTTGAAATCTTAAATTTATATTTTAATTCAAAAAATTATTGATTGAGTTTCAAGGGTTTTTTCTACTAGTGTTATACATAATAAATCACTTTTATGAAGAATTATAAATGATTATGTTTATTAAATCGAAGTGACACTAAATAATAATAATTATAACATATATTTGTATATTATATAATTTATATTCGTATATTAGAAGAAATTAATTAAACTAAATTAATGTGACATTACTTTAAAAATCATTGTAATTACTTCAAATAAGAATTAATTAGTATGTGCAGAATTATTTTCTAATTTAACATAATTATTCACATTCTTTAATTTATAACTTCAAACCTGAATTAAAAAAATTGAAAAAAGTATACTGTACTTAAAATAGTTATTTTACTGATTTTCTTTTCACGGATTATTAGATAATAATATTATCTTAAAAAGTTATGTGATTAATCATTTATGATTAATATTTTATAGTAATTATGAAAATTATTATAATTAGTTGAATAATATTTTCTAAAAATTCGTGTAAGAATTTATTTTCTAATAACATATTAAAAATATATATAATTTAAAATAAATATTCAAAATTTTTAATTTTAAAATTACAGTCATTAAATTATTTTTACGTTAATTATATTATATATAATTGGATTAGATTCTAAAAAATAATAAAATATTTTTAAAATTTTATTTATTTAATTATTTATGAGTTATGTATTTATAATTTGGGAGTAACTAGATAGCTAGTTTGTTAAATATTAAAAATGTTTCAATAAAATTTTAGACTCAATAAAGTTTTTTAAATTGAAATAATAATTTCTAGATTCGAAAATAATAATTTAAAAATCAAATATCAGTTTATAGATCAATAGGTTTTCTGAATTTAAATAACAATTTTCAGAATTGAAATGTCAATTTTCATATTGAAATAACAATATTCAAAATTGAAATGTTCATTTTTCGACTCAATTACTAATTTTCAGACTTGAAGTATTAATTTTGAGAATCCAAAATAATAATTTGGAATTTAAATTTCAGGTTCAAATCAAATGATTATTTAAAATGTAAATGAAAAATTTTCAGTGCTGAATTTACTAACGTGAACAAAGTAATTACCTTGAAGGTTTTTCTTTTTGGAAGGATCTTGTTCCCACTAGCTCATGGCTTGGCTGGCCTGCTAGTTTTATTGGAACTTCATGGAAATTATCCTATTCTCTAAATATAAAATTTCATATTCATATAAAAATATTCAAAATTGAAATGTTCATTTAATAATTTTCTGAATTGAGATACTAATTTTTGAATTCAAAACTTATAATTTAAAATTCAAAATCAATTTTTAGATCAAATAAATATTTTTGAATTTGAATTGAAAATATCATATTGAAATCAAAAATTTCAAATTCAAATAATGTTTTAAACAATTAAAATAACAAATTTCAAATTTGAATAAAAAAATTCAAAGTTCAAATATTAATTATGAGATTCATTATATGAACTATATATATATAATTTTAGTACATACATTAAAATACACCCTATGTCATTGTAGGATATCTTTAGGATGTAACTAATTTGGTGATTATTGCGACCAATGAGACATAGTAACCTTTTAATGGATGAAAATAAATGTAAAATTGATGGAATCAATACAATGAAATTTTTAATAGTTGCATCATAGTTGTGTAAATGACCAAAATAGTTGAAAGTTCGTCTTGTAGTTGTAAATGTTTTCAAATCTAGTCGCAAACGACTACAAGTCACATGTAGTTGTAAATGGAATGGTTACATTTTAGCTGATTTTTACTAATGTGGTTATTAGTTATTCTTTTATTGGGGCTATTGGTGGCTATTAATGGCTATTGGTAGTTATTTTGTTAGTGGTTATTAATGGTTATTTTATTAATGGTTATTGGTGGCTATTCTATTAATGGCTATTAATAATATTCTATTAGTGGTTACTCTAAGCTAAATTACCATAAATTATTAATGGCTATTGGTGATTATTTTGTTGATGACTATTGGTGGATATTATATTGGTAAATATTGGTCGTTATTAATGGTTATTCTATTAGTGGCTATTGGTGGTTGTTATATTATTTAATAAAATTTACATTTGCATCATATTTTATTGGTGGCTATTATATTATAAAGTGTTGTTGGTTATTTTATGTTATACTACGACTATTAGTGACTATTTTATTATAAACTATTGTTGAATATTTTAGGCAATATTATCATAGGCTATTAATAATTATTTTATTGTAGGCTATTTTAAATTATTTTTCATAGGTTATTATTGGTCATTCTAAGCTATTTTACCTGAAATCATTATATTTTATTTTAGATTATTTTAAGTTATTATACTTAGGATAAAATAACTTATAATAACATAAAGTAAAATGACATTGAATAACCTAAAGTATAATTTGAAATAACATATATTAACTTTAAACAAAGTAATTTAACATATAACTTAAAGTTAATTGAATAATTTAAAATAACTTGAAAACCTATAATAAACTAATTAAGATGCCTTATGGTAAAATAATGCATAATAATTTAGGATATAAATTAAAATAACTAAGATAACCTAAAATAATATAAAATATATCATAAAATAACATATATAAAACATTTAAAACAACATAAAAATAAACCTATTTATCACAATAAATTATAATAGTGAATTATGTCAACTCATAATGAAACATGATGTTTACATAATGATATTATATTGAAATCATTAAAATGTAATGAACTTATTTCATTTTTAAGGTCCCATAATGATTTAGGCTAATGAACTACACCTCACTTTTGTAGTAGTTCTTATGTTAAGTAGGTAGGTAATTTTATAAGTAGATAGGTTAGTAAGATAAGTTAGGTAGGTAAATAACATATATAGGTAGGTAGGTAATTAATTTGCTTAAATATAAACTAAATGCAAATTTATAAATACACCAATAAAAACATATTTTCATTATTCCCCTAATATAACTTAGCAAAAGTATAGACAATTTTCAAAATTTTTTTAATACACCTATGTATACCACTAAGGGCTATTTTGACACTTTAGCGATGTGATTAAGTTGGTTTCATTTACAATTAATGGGACATATGGGCATGATCATGAATGAAAAAGTCATTAGTTCTAAATGTAATTGTAGCATAGTTGCAAAAATGGTCAAAGGTGCAAAATACTTGTGAAAACAATTTGAGCTAGTTTCAAATGACAATTAATTAGACATAGTTACAAATGCATTGGTTGCTTACATATTTACTTTTGTAAGAAGTGTAAAAAAATTGGATATGTTCATTAAAATATTTTCACAAAAAAATTCACCTTATGAGAGTGGTGGTGCAATGGTTATGGACTTTATTCCTAAATGTGGACATGAGGATTTCAAATCCTCACACTTGCAATTTAGGTTGCTACCTTAATGGCATAGTTCACCTCATTAACTTAAGTTCTTGAATTAATCTAGTTAGGTTAGGTCACCTAACTAGGTTGTTGTACCTAATTTTCTTATGTAGGTAGGTAAATATATGTTTTTAGCTATTGCATTAATTATTAAAAGGTTAGGTAGGTAAGAAAATAATAATTATTTTGGGAATTAATTTAATTAAAAATTATATAGGTTTTTTTGTTGCCTAATTTCATTTGACAAAACTTGGTTAAAAAACTTAATAAAAAATCTCAATTAGAAAAACCAAATAAAAAAAACCTAGTCAAATTGGATATGTCAAAATTGATTTGTCTAATACTACTAGTTAGTCAAGTTGGCAAATGTCACTTTTACATCTTTTTGACCAAATGTTTTAGTAAAATAAACCTTGATTTGTAGTAGTGTTATATTGTTGTTAAACACTATATGGTATATAATAATAATTGGTGGCAAGTTTTCAACCTTGATCTTTAAGGAAAGGCCCTAATGTTTTTGCCAACAAGCGCTAAAAGAAATCTTGTATTATGCGACCATCCAATTTGTGATTATATGCAATGAAATGTCATTTGCAACTATGTTATCATTTTTATAATCAATCACCATCTTTTTCAATCTATTTTTTTCAAAAAATAATCATGGTGTAATTAAATATGAGTATTAGGTCTTCCATCCTTCCATGTTAATCAAATTTTTGAGCTTTTCATCTAAAAAAAGACCTCTATGTCCAATTAGTCACAAAGTAATCACAACTTGGTTACCTTTAATATATATTAATGTGTTTTGGAATATATTAAGGGCATATTTATATATTAAATGTATTTAATTATGTTATATTTGAAGCATATTTAACACATATTTTTCATATATTATGAATTACTAAGTAAATTATGTACATGGGTATGTGGGGTACTTATAATATTTAATGTAAGTAATAACTACTATTAATTACAAGTTAATTTGATAATAATAATAATTTAATTTTAAAATAATAATGAGTAATTTAATTTAATTATCTAATTATTATTTATAATGAATAAATAATATTTATTACTTATTAAAAATATTGAATATTTTCATTTACTATGATAATTTGATATTTTATACTATTTACTTTTTAATTAATTAGTTGCAACATTTTTTTTGTGGCAAAAATTCACCACTAAATGAAAAAAAAGTGGTCAACAACATAATTAAGGCAATTTTTTGGAAAATTTCCCAAAAAATTGCCACATTTTTAGGAAATATAAATTATGGGTTCACCAACATTTTTGGAAAATCTAAGAATATTTTTAGCCCTCCTTTTATGAAATCACCATATTTAGTTAATAGGTTGAAGTGGTTTGCTAACATTTAATAAAGATTGTTAGATTTCTTACTTACCTATTTGTCTTCTGACTAGATTTGGCCAAATTTTATGGTGGTTGATCGCCCCTTTTGGTGTGACATGAAAAAATTGAAAAGAAAAACACTAATTAATAGGTAGTAATAAATAGTAGGTAATGAGTTAATTAATTATTAATTCATTACTAGTCAATAATTTTTTTTCATATAATATGTTTTAAGTAACATATTTTTAGATTAATATCAATTAATTAATTTAATTAATTAATAATTAATAATTTAAATAATTTACATTACTATGAGCTATTACCTATTTAGTTAATAGTTAATTAGTTGGTAATTAATATCTCATCTACACGATTTCAGTAGAAGGCGAAGATAATCCAAGATTCATTTGGCTTAGACGGTCAAGTCATGAAGTTAAAATGTTGCAAAACCTTGTCCAGAAGTGGTTGGATGATGCCAAAACAATCATGAACAACCAAGTCTTGTTGAGATTGTGAACGTTGTGGCTAGATGAGGTTATATCCTAAAGAATGATTCCAAATAGGTTGAACAAGCACAACGTCAAATATTTGTTTTTGTTCAATGCACATAACGAGTTCCATGGACACTCATCCAACCTCATGTTGCACCTCTTTAATAGTTGACATATGCATCGATTGTTTGTGCATGGAATCAATGATAATGCATCCATCATTTGGAATTGTGTTGCATTGGCCATGTGGGTGTGAATTGGGGATTGTCTACACACAACTTTGTTCCTCATGCACTTTACATCAAAGGAACCTTCGTGAGGTGAAGAGTACCAAAGCTATTTGATTTACAACATCAAGCATTGTGAAAGGATGTTTTATTGGGCATGCAACATGATCATGACCTTTCAAAGGTAATTTCAACCATAGTTAGGAAATGTGCACATCCCCTAAAAAATGATTTCATTCGATGTGGCTTTGTAGGAAATGGAAAAACGTTTAATGTTACCGAATGTTCAAAATGCATTCGATGACCCTAAACTCGACATCATTCAATACATAGAGCATTTTTGGAACATCTTTTACAAGGAAACCTATTTAGTTGTGTTCTCCTCGTTTAATCATTTCTAATTATTTTAATTACTAATTTATTAATGTAAAATTATATAGATGAATAATAATAGATGTTATTTTTTGTTCATAATATTTTAATATTTAATAACTAGTTAAGTAGAAATTAATTAATTATTGATAATACATATATTATATAATATATTGATTTAAGTAGTTTATGCTGCTACTAACTATTACCACCAAATTAATAAGTACTAATAGGTAATAAGTAGGTTGGTAAGAGGGTAGTTGAAAATAATTAATTAATACCTAATTAATTAATTAATTTGTTAGTTCACTAATTTATTAGTCACTTAATTATTAGTTATATAATTTGCAACTGAAATGTTTATCCCATATTCTTTGTGTTTAATTTTCATTTTGTAAAGGTATATGAAGAAAATGTTTTGTTTTCCATTTTCAAATTAAAAACATGTGTCATTTGGGATGAGCTAATAAAAAAGGTTTAACACTAAAGGCTAAACCCAAAATAAAATAAAAATATTTACATATCTATCCTTCAAATTATCTACCTACCTACCTACTTAGTACTACGTACCTACCTACCTAAATATTGACTTAAATATATTTTGGCCAAAATTCACTTAATATGCCATGAAACAAAATTTTATTGTGCCATGTGTCATGATCTAAAAAATCTAAAAGAGATGATGATGATTCATTATGTACTTTCAAAGAATATTTTGTTAAAAAATATTATGTTGACACGTGGCATTTTGTAATTTGATATAACATAATTGTAAATAATGTGGACTAGTTGCAAACTCTATATGTTTGGTCAATAGATAAAGGTATATATTGACCATATACATCATCCATGTGGAATGTGATGATAAATAATGTTATGTCATCATTTGCGACTACATGTGGTGTGTGATTTCACTTATGCAATTAATGAAATTTTAATTATAAAGGTTGGTTGCAATTTATTTTTAGTTGCAAATTATAATCACAAATTTAAACATTTCTTTTAGTGATGTTTACTTTGATCCATTTGTAGATTATGCAAAACAAATCAAGTTATTAGCATGGTGATAATGGGCTTGTTGAAGATGAAATGACATTAAAAATTAGTATGTGACCCAATGATGATTTCTTAAGCTTGGTTTCATGTGCCATAGGTCCTAAGAAAAATTTGGACATCAATGATTTTAAAAGGTGCCAATATGGTCTTTTTTCACTAGGACCATTTGCATACATGATGTAGTATTGTCCCATTCCAAGGTTTCTACTAAAATAGATCATCTTCATTTCCCAATCTTTCAAGATGTGGATTGATGAAAGAAGTGACACATGTTATATGTTGACCATGTTTCTTTAGGCATTTTATATGAATGTGACCTAGTTTTCCATAATGCAAACTTGAAGCTTTATTACACGTCAACATTGTTTTTTTAATTTTGTGAAAGGTTTGAATCATGTCCCATTGATTTGCATCCATGTCATTTTTTGCGATGGGTTTATGATTGATTGGGATGACATGGGACATGATTCAATCCAATTTAATGTTTCAAAAGTTTATTATCTCATTGAACAACTTATATAATGGGATTATGTAGGGTTATAAAATTTAAAATGGTAAATAACATGTCCTTCACATTGCTATTAATTTGAATTGAAATTGGTTCATGAACACAACTTTGTTCCACATATTATATCACAAGCCACTCACCTAAATTTAGGATGCAATATACATGTTGATTAAACATGATCCTTCGTGAAGAAACTACAATTTGTTAATGGATGTTTTTTCCTTGTTATAATATTTGAAAGTGGTAAGTTGAATTTATCAAAAAATGATATAATTCATTTAACATTGGGGATTAATGTTCCAATAAAGGTATGAACTAGTGTTGTTCGTGAAAACATGGGTTTTTTTATTAAAATTTTTAGTTAAAAAAACTTCATTTAAACATTCATTAAAAAACCCTTTTCATTTTAAACAAGTTAATTTTAACAAGTTTATTATGATTGGGTGGTCATTTTTTATTGTTGATGGTGGGCAATGGATTGTTTGATTGGTCATTTTGACAAATCAAATTAAAATAATTTGTTTTAAATTTTATTTTCAAAAATAAATTTATAGTGGTAGGTAAGTAGTACTATATAGGTGTAGGTCGGTCAAAGAAGGTAGGTAGCTAGGTGGTAGCCTAGTCTAACTACCCAACCTAACCCACCTAACCAAATTACCCAACTTATCCCACCTAAACATGACCATAGGTTGCAAGTATCAAAAATTGAATCCCTTAGCTCCATAGTGATCATAATGCCAAAATGTGGCATTTATGATTACATTTACAACTACAAAACTAGTTGTAAACACTAGAAAAAATCATGTCATTTACAACCGACCCATTTGCAATTAAATGCAACTACTTGTCGCATGCAACTCAAGCAATTGCGTTTGCAACTACATTTGAATTTTAGATGATTTTTAATCACCTTTGTACCTATGGTGCAATTGGTTTTTTTTTCATCCTTCAAAATGGATGGCGTTACACTTTGATTATATGCTACTATACATATGATATTGTATATACATTTTATTTTATGCAAATAAATTTACCAAATAACTTGAGCTCCAAAATTCAATTTGGTTTTCTTTCCCTAAACCAAATAATGACCCCCTTCACTACAAAATCTTTTTAAGGTTCAAAGACAATAGAGCGATGACCAAAGATCTTGAGCTTCAAATCGCAAACTGGTTTTATTAACCTAAATCAAACAATGACCCCCCTTCATTTCAAAAGAACATATTTTGCTCATTTTAAAACCAATTTGAGCGATTTTTATGGCTTTGAATGTGCTAAATATAAAAGTACAAATTGTTTTTGAGGCTCAAAGAAAAAATAAGAATGACCAAAGAACTTGAGCTTCAAATTGCAAACTAGTTTTATTAGCCTAATCCAAACAATTACTCCCTTCATTTCATAAGAATATATATTGCTCATTTCAAAACTAATTCGAGTGATTTTTGTGGCTTTGAATGTGTTAAATGTAGAATTACAAAATCTTTTTGAGGCTCAAGGACAATAGAGCAATGACCAAAGATCTTGAACTTTAAATTGCAAATTGGTTTTATTAGCCTAAATCAAACAATGACCCCTTTCATTTCATAAGAACATATTGTGTTCATTTCAAAACCAATTTGAATGATTTTTGTAGCTTTGAATGCCACATGCCATTAAATGGTTAGCTTTAAAATGGACATGTGTCACTAAATGATTAGCTTGAAAATGGACATGTGTCATTAAAAAAAACCATTTAGTTGCATGTGTAATTGTATATGCAACTTGTTCTATGAATATGAATGGATGAAAAATACAAATATATTGTATCTACATCATATGTACAATATGTCGCATGTAATTAAGCCAAAAATCAGTTGCATGTGTTGCATGCAATTGAAATTAGTTATATATGATAGTTGCAAAATGATATTTTTTTCCAGTGAAATGCCATTAGTTGTTAAAATGGTCACATATATTTCCGCATATTGACTTTACAAAATAATTATCATTTAATTTAGTTTTCAATTATTTATATACAATGTATGTATAGTTTGTACACAAATCATATAAAATTTATATATGACCATATAAAACATGAACTTATTATACAAATGTCATAACATTCATCATACATACCAATGGTCAACGTACACCAATGCTGACAATAGTCAACATGGTGGGAACAAGTAGTGAACCTTGGACCTTTTTGAAATAGCTCAAGGCCTTTGCCATCCACCTACCTCATTACATGTAACACAACATTGTTACATAAAAAGTTTAACATGTTCCAATGTTTGAATATATAAAAACAAAAAATTTAAAATTTAATTTTCTTTTTCAATATCTACTCAAATGAAAACATGAATATGAATTATTAAACTTTCAAGCATAATTTACATATGTGGAGCAACTAAAAATTCAAACAATGAATTTTGTACATAGAAAATCAATTATATTTTAGTACATGATAAAATTTAATAAATATATGTGTAATTTGAATATAAAACATTGAATATTTTTAATTTAGTTTTAAATTCTGAAATATGAATATGAATATAATATCATTAATATATTATATGTATATATATAATGTACCATACTATACACACATAACATAATTTTACACATGATTTATTAGTCTACACATATGTGTATGTGTATATTAATATGCATAGAATATATTAGTGTTAAGGCATTATAATTTAGGAAATATTATATATCATATGTATATATAATACACATATTATAATACAAAAACATATATTCAATATTTATACTTTATATATAAATATTTAATTTTCATTATATTGTTTAATTTAATGATCAGATATTAATTTTAATTTTAAATTAATTTTCAGTATGTAAGAAGTTAATTAATAGAATGGATGTGTATAATTTTTTAAATTTATTTTATTATATATATTATAATCCAACCACTTACTATAATTTTATATTTGTAATTTGTTTTCATAAGTTTAATTATATATATATATACACACACACACACACACATTAATACAATATATACACATACATATGAAGTGTTATATGTAAATACATATTCATTGAAATATGTTTTAAATATATACATAATACAACAAATATTTTGTAAAAAAATTGTAATTAAAAAAATATAAATTATATAATCATATTTTAAAAAAGGTCAATATATATATGTAATGTGTTGTAAATTTATGAATCTTAAGCCCATGGGTAAATTTGGTGAAAATAACAGGAAATTACTTGAATTATGTTTTTTTTGTTAAACTAAGTTTTTTTGTTATTAAAATAGGATACTTGGAGTAAACTTGGCTAGATTAAAGCTAAAGTTGATTAATTTTTTAAAATTTTGGTTAAAGTAATATAAATGGGTCTCAACTAAATGATTTTGGTTAAATTTGGCAAAATTTTAATTAAATTAAATTAATTTTTGAAACTGAATAAATTTGGCTAAAATTTAAAAAATTAAATTAAATTTGGTTATGTATTTTGTCTAAATTTTAATAAATTAGGCTTAATTTGGATAAATTAAAACATTTAGGTTAAACTTTGATGTTAAAATTCAATTTGATTAAAATTGGCAAAATCAAATTACATGAAAACATTTAGGTTAAACATCGTTAATTAACCTTGGCAAAATTTGAATTTTTTGGCAAATAAGGTTTTAAAATGTATTTTGCTGGAACTAAGGCCAACTAGGTTAAATTGAGTTAATTCATCTAAGTTTGGTTAAATTTGACGACATTTAAATGTTGCTAAAGTTAGTCACATTTGGATAAATTAAATTAATTTATATATGATGTTAAAATATGTTACATTAAACTCCAATGTATGAAAAAATATAAGAAATTGGGTTATTTAAGATAATTGAGCTACTTAAGGTGAATTAACCCTAAGTAGGTTAAATTAGGCTCTGATTAAATTAAATTAATATAAATTAAACTAGGTTTAAATTAATTCATACTAATCTAGGTTAAAATATATTAAACTAGGATTATTTAAATTAAATTAAATTACGTTAAATTAGGTTTCTAATACAAATTTGACCATGTTGATATGTATTCTAGTTTTTTTAAAAACTTGTTCAAACAAGGTTGAATAATTATTTCAATATGGTGACTTTAATGATGTAGTCACATATGTAATCATAATTACCTTCAATTATAATCATAATCATATTTATAATCCTAGACTCACAATTATTACTATAGTCATTAAATGATTGCGATTTAAGGGCACTTATAACTACATGACTATTTTGGGTAGTAGTTGCAACATGTCCTAATCATAGAAACCACATTTTGGCATAGTGGATACATGAACTCCTTTTACCAATGGATCACAACTTTATAAATTGTTAATAACTTTTGTCATTTAAAAAATTTGATAATTTATATTATATATAATTGATTTATGTACATAGATAAAATGGTAGTTAAAAAATAATTAAGTAGGTAACTTAATAGGTAGGAGATATATTGACCATTTGACTACGTATCCATTTACCCACCTACCTTTGGTAGGTAGGTAGGATGTCATTTGTTTGTTTAGTTTGACTAAATGTCTTATTTGATTAGAAACCTATTTATTTTGATTATAAATTATTTTTTGTTTGTCCAATGTGACCAAATGTTCCATTTGACTAAAACCCATTGCCAGGAGGACCTAGGCCCAACCCACAATTGAAATTTGGTCATAAGCTAAACACGCCCTTTTAACAAAAAATATCATTTTTTGTTCGATTTGACTAAATGTCTCATTTGATAGGTAGTAAGATGTATCATGGTCAATCAAATTGTTCAATCAATAGTTACAATATCCATTCATATGATTGAATTATAATCAAAATGAACATTTCACTATTAAAAAAATGCCAAATAATCAACTTGGACAACTTGAAAAACCATACTTTTCTACTAATGATAAGGTATATTATTTCCCATAACCTATTTCTTTAAAAATAATATACTTTACTGAAGCACATACTCAAAGGTATGTAAATTTGAAATAAAACCCTATTCATAATGTTGGATATATATAAAAAAAGCTTGTACTTAAAGTCAGATTTGTTTGACATATGGATGAAAAAAACTAAAGTCAATATGACATAAACCTTAAATTTTGTTAGTTCTATTAATTTCATGGGGTGCCTCCCAAGTTCCTTTCATTTTTGTTTTCATTTTGTTCGATTTTTTGTTGCATTGAACCAATTTGATTGACACATCACCCAAAAAAAATGGAGTGTTTCAACAAGGAAAAAAAAAACAATGAAAAGACTTTGAGAGCTCCCCAAATAAAAGTTCATATGTGAAGATGTAGGGCTACCCTTTTGGCCCAGCTATATAGATGAAAAGGGGATAATTTTGGGCAAATGATATGGGATAAAATTGAAGACTACTAACATGTGGTAAAAGTGCACATCTTAGCAGTGGTAGTTGTGTGGTAAGGATATATTTCAAATAGAAACCACCATACTTTAGGTGGCCATAATTTCCACATTACTTAACGAAATTGGATCATTCAAAAGCTTGTTGGAGCGCCTAGAGATGAACTATAAAATACCTTTAGATTCCATCACCAACCAAACATTGACCATGATGTAGTTGTTTTCTAATACACTAAGTGTTCAGTCATAGTTTTGCTTACCGTAGTCAAAGATGAATCAAACATTTTGATTATTGCATTTTAACATTGGATTTGACCTTTGGATTTTAAAAAAAAAATCAAAATGTGAATGTGTTTCTTCAATTTTTAATTGGTCGAGTTGCTTGAATGGCTTGAATTTAGACATGTATTCATGTATTTGAAAATACCAAGACAATACAAAATCATGATTATTCCCTCGATGACATTATATTGTTACAACTATCGACATAGGTTTAACTTCAATCATAAAAACACATAGATCACTATATTGAACCAAATCCAATGAAGGTGTTTTGTTAAGTGGACATAAAATGTGACATGTCATCACATTCTTAACATCCTAGGGGCCCCTTGTTGTATAAATAAGCTAATAAATAATTCAAAAGATGCATGTATAACGTCTTATTAAATAATAATGGTTGATCCCATTTGCATGAAACCTGTTCAAAGTTTTTCCTTCCAAACAAAAACGTCCATTATTGTGAACAAATATATTTTTTTCAAAATATATATCCACAACACTATTGTAGTTAAATTCCATGAAAAGCGATGGTATAACTTTGACCTTCTTGTTTTCGATTACAATATTGTCAAGAAAAAATTCATAGTTTTCATGTGGTTCCAAGTTATTCACATGTTCATTACGTTCCAACTCAATATTTTAATAATCTGTTTGAACCATTCAAGCAAACCAACACCCTAAATAAAATATATGTATTCCTTTTTTACCCCAAAAGGGGTATATGATTGAAAGGTGCCTTGGCCCTACCTATTTACCATAAAATTTAATTTTTGTATATGTAGACCTTGACTTGATGGAAAAATATGTTAATATAGCCTTTCATGTTATTTAATATAAGGTTGTGCATTAACCTAGAATTAAAAACATTTGGAAGACTTTTAAAGGGGGGCGGGGTTATTATACCAAATCTTTGTTCCCAAAACTCCAAACATTATTTTCGTTAAATTCACATGAAATTCCCCTTCTTTTTCAAATCACATTTATATATGTTTGCAAAATTTGCAAATATTATAATTTTGATTTTTCCTCAAGAGTTCCAAATGATGTCAAAAATAAATTGATGGATGACAAACAATAACTTTAGGACAATCTACCAACAAACTAATAATTGCATGGATGGATGGATGGATGGATGGATGGATGGAAAAGTATTTCTCAAAGGGTAGACCTTTCAAGAATGTGTTTTTTGAAAAACACAATTACATGGTAGTTCATTTAATGTTCCATTATTGAATCCATCATGGATGAGTGCGAATTTCATATTAGGCATGTCCCAAAACATCTGGAAAGACCACAATCTTGAGATTTTTGGAGGTGTGAGTTGTGAAAGTACATGAAGAGTTTTATTTAACAATACAACATTTGTGTAGAAACAAAAAAAGATTAATCATTACCTATAGGAACTTGTTTGGCTGTTGCCCATATGCATCAACTTGGTTTTCAATTTTTCTTGGACATCATAATAAATCATCTACCTTCCAATTACCTAATTCTGGTGTGTTGACCAAACAAAGTAGTTCTCCTTGAGATCAATGTGTGAGTTGAGCCACCTCAAACTATAAGCAACGCTGGCTCATGGATTGGTCACTTGGTAAGTAAATAACCTTGATTTGATCAAGTGGACCAAATGAGAATAAATCGCTGAGAGTGTGCAGGAGCCAAAGACAAACCCAGTGAAGCTTTGGGATATGCCAAGATGGGTTCAGAGTTGTGCACCCCAGTGTATGACCTGCACCTTTCTCTGTTTATAGAGACTATGTCATCCTTTCTGCTTATGATGCATACAGGGTTTTAATCAAGTCCACTGTTTGCTGTAGACATGGCCAAAAAAACACAGTTCTGTCAGTGAAATGGAACAGCAATGGCAACTGGGTGCTATAACAGCCTCCTGGGACCAAACAATCAAGGTACTTTCCTGCTGTTAGAGAAGGATTTGTCATCTTCGCCATGTAAGTATTCTGAGGGTTAATATCATTGTCATGGTGCATGTGTGCAGCTTCATGATGTTAGAACATATTTCAAGGAGTTGGAAACTTACCATGGGCATCAGAATGAAGTCACAGGTTGTACTTATTTTCTACCATGCCTTTTTTCTCCTACCACTATGTTCTGAGATTTGAAATTTGCAACACCAGTGCAGCTACACAAATGCAGATCTGCAATGGAAGAGATCAAACTGAGAAAAAACTATCACTGCTTGTTTCATGTATATTGAAGTACTAAACTTTCTTTACCACTCATCACTGGCCTGGCACCCACATCACGAGGAGCTGTTTGTCAGTGGAAGCTCTGATGGCAGCATGATTCACTGGCTGGTCGGGTAATGACGACATTTCCCTCCTCCCATTTGTCAGAGGCTTCTTGTTGTTTAATCTGGAAAGGACACAGATATGGGCAGTTGTGATTCAGCGCACTTGTTTTATTCCTACAATGAGGACATCAGGCAGTAAGAAAACCTGGGTTTCATTAAAATGGAGGGGGAACAGGCATGAAGGTCAACAAGCAGAAGTTGCAAATGCGCATGAAAGTAGTGTATGGGATCTGGCCTTGCATCCCATGGGGCACATTCTCTGCAGGTAATTTAGTAATATTTCTTCTGTTGGATAGGTCTTTCCACATCAATTCTTGTCTGTGATGCATCATAAAGTCTGATTGGACTGACATGCGGTGGAATGTGTATGATGTTTACAGTGGGAGCAATGACCATACACTAAGTTCTGGTGCAGAAACCGTCCTTCTGAGACTTTACATGACACTAGGCATAATAATGCACATTCACAAGGTGAGGATACTCATAGTTGAGAAACAGTTGATCATGTGTCCAGTCACACAAGCATGAACAAAAGTATTTGTGCACGGATTCTTCATCTGATGTTTAGTTGGGTCTTGTGTGCATAGCATAGATTTTGAAAAGATCTGCACACTCATTTTCTTGTCCAATTTGGTATGCCGAAATATGGGGATCTTGACTTCTGGTGCTGGTTGCACTTCAGCTTTGGACATGAGTAGTGGATTGTGGATTATTGGGGTCAGGAAATGCAAGTGAATCTCAGGTATTTGGGCTCAGCACCCCAGGTGCCCTTGCTGGAGGTGGGCCTGTATGTGGTGAGGGTGTGATTCCTGGTGTGCACATGACATTGTCATCGGATCCAGCTGGTGCCAATAGGTCAGTAGTGCAAAATGTGATGCCAACTTCAAATCCCCCTATTTTACATTGTCCCTATCCTCCTAAATTACACCATGCCCTACATCAGTATATCAGCAGCAGCAGCAGCAGCAGCCACCATTGCTACCAAGACTGTTACCATGTCTGCAACCACCACCTGGGCCACAACCTTCTGCTGCCTGGCCATTGGATCTGCCAGGATGCGGGATAAATATGTCAACCCAAACTATGCACAACCCCAGGCCCATCTCACAGGGTTCATCTCACCTCCGGCCACCCTTGGGTCCCACTCTACCCATGGTGCCATCACCAATGTGGGATTTCATGGCACCTGGAGGGTTCAGAGCTTGGCTGCCTAGCATTGGTGGTTTGCCTAGACCATACATGCTTATGCCTAACACAATGGTTCCTGGGCAACAACTTTACTTGGTAAGGGTTCTCAGCAGGTATATCTAAAGGTCTTTTGTACTGTGATTTCCTCACCTGGTTTCTAGGTATCTGTATCTGGAGAGCCACATATTCTAATATGTGGGCTTGTGGCTCCAAATATGATGGACATGTGAGCATACGGCATGGCTATGGGCATTCATGAACATGAATGTCCCCATGGATATGAATATGGGCTTACCTTTGCATCCTCACCCACCTGGGCCTCCCCATGTATAGAAGAACAATTTTCATCTCTGCAGCTTAGTTCCATAGTCATCCCGGTAAAGTCCTCATTTTAGTCAATTTGGTTTATTGGGTATAAAAACTGAAGAGGATCATGCATGAGCTCACAATGAGATAGACGATCAGCACACATTGCCCATTCCCCTTGCACCATTTTCTTGCAGATCATGTCAGATCTCTTTATCTTTGGTAAGAGTTTTGGTGAGGTGAAATGTGCTGAATTCTTGTTTGAGTTATGGGCTCAGGCCATCAGAACTCTTGCAATGTTATGGGTTCTGAGCCTCTGAGGCTGGTGATCTATTGATTGCCATGCATGCAAGATGTGGAGGGTTGAAGGGAAAATGAAAGGAAACTGGTGAATATATAGGCACAAATTAAGTTGCATTCTCTGACATGTTATATAACCTCACTGCTAGCCACAGTGATCATGAATCATTTATTGCTTGAAGTGTCAAGTCAGAAAGGGAGGATTTGGAAATTGATAGAACTTCAAAAGAACAAAAATTCTTAATTTCACTGGGTCAATAGTTATATACTCTTACAAGAGTCAGTAGCAAAGCTAAAGGTCCTGTCTGTAGTTACTAAAGGTCACAACCTTTCATGTGCCCAAAAAGCTACAACTATTGTACTGTACTATGCCTAATATATTGTATAGTTCCAACAATTGAGACATGCAAAATTAAAAACTTTAGACATTGTTTTATTCCATTCGATTCAACAGAAATGTCAAGTGATAGATGTCCATTATTCTTGTAGAGACAACCACTAATGGACAGTATACCTGGTTCACATAAACTAATTTCGATTATCATCACCATTGGAAATTTAAAAAGGCACACATGAATCTGCAAAAATTCAAAAGCTCTATGATATATGGCACTGAAATGTTCAGTTGTGCCTACAACAATCACTTCTCAGGGGATTGTGTGTGCTTCATTTATTGATTTAATTAATCAAACTAAAGTACATAATATCATGCGACAATGATGAAATTTTTTCCTTCTGGACATGCATGCCAGGACATGGTAGATCTCCACATGATCGCACTGGACTCAATTTCAGTTGGCAATGGAGATGTTGTGTATCATGGATGCACCTTGAGTGCTTGGGTGCAGCAAGCCAAATTCACATCAATTTTTAAAATCATTTTTCCGGGAACACAGTGAGCTTTGCTGCTCTTTTCCAAGGTAGTCAAATCAGGGGAAATGGATTCCGCAATCTTTTTGAGTACTGAAAATTCAGTGTTGAGGGCTGTTGCAAGGGGGAAATTGGGAACTCTGAACAAGGAAGCTGCAGCATTCTGTTCATTACATCCACACAAGTTATTGATCAGATTAAAGATATTGAATGCATCTCATCAATGGCATTCTGGAGTGGAATTTTTGCCTGCAAATTTCTAGCAATTTAGATTCTTTTGTACACAATTTGTGGGATTGAACTTGAATAGGTATCATTAGCCCATGTAATGTAAGAATTTCTTCCTAATCTAGTCGCCAGATCTCGACCCGTAACTTGCAGTACACAAGTTGGTCATGACTGTGCAGGGCTGGGTAATTATGTACCAATGTTCCAGGGTTCTGGCTGTTGAGAGCTGAGATGTATGTGGCATTTTCCCTGCCCAAATTGATTTCAAAATGAAGTAACCCTCTTGGAAATAATGTGGAATCCCCTGTCAAGATGCGCATTTCCTGCAGCCAAGCAATTGCAAGTAAGTTTCAGAATGTAAGCTCTCCTGGGTGAAGCCCTACATGGATATTACATCGATGGTTTTTCTCACACAAAAGGTCGCTGCTAATGTAATTTATATGGCACAATAAACATCACATATTGTACCTTACAATTATAGATGAAACTAGAAAGTTCATCTCACACACGTGCCATGAGCCCTGGCCTTTTGTGTGAAAAACACCACATTCTCGTGTAGGGCATGCACAATTGGACATTGTGTTAATGATTGCGAGAGCTTATCAAAAGGTTAACAGCCGTAATATTATTCACCTGCTGTGTCGATGAAGCCCACTTGGAGTGGGCCACCGCTGATGAGCAAGAGCAGTTCAGATGCTCGCGGATGTGTGTGTGGCACATTCACTCCACATGGTACCATCTCAAATCTCACCACGGTTATGCCTTCAGACCTACAGATACACATAAATATACCGACATCGCAAGCACCCATTAGTACTAATTTACACAGTGGGGATGATACACAATAGGTTGCATTAGTGTGTAACTGTGTCGACAGCAGCCTAATGAGAAGAGACCCTTACACATGTACAATATTAGTAGAGGGATCTACAGATCAGTGTGCATGGAGATATTATACGTACGTGGTGCCAGGAAAGTTATGAGTGTTCACAGCAGCACGGACACCTCCAGGACCTGAAGAGACATCGCCATTGTGAAAGATATCACGAAGAGTGAAGCTGGTGAGATTAAGTGGATTATCGACCAATGGATCAGGGTCAACCGCACTCACTGATCCGATTTGCATGCAACCCATCGCGATGACCACCACCAAGCAGAGCACAGCCTGCATTTGGTTGTAACGTGATCCCATGGTAGCTAGCTGCTGATCAACCTTGGGTTCAGAAATTTTAAAATAGGAGCAATGAAAGAGCTAACAATCTGTACTAGGCGGAGAAGGGAGCTGCTGCTGATCAACCTGATCGGGTTCAGAAATAAAATAGGAGCAATGAAAGAGTTAACAATCTGAACTAGGTGGAGAAGGGAGCTGCTACTGATCAAGTATTGGGGAGGTGAATTGTGAGACTTGAAAATTGTCTGCAGCCTTGTCTCTTTTTATTTTCGAATCGTGCACATGTGTGGTACGTGATGTCTACGGTAACACGGTACCCACACGGTACCCGTACAGCTTATCTTGACTCAGGTGGCAACAAAATATCTAGATAAAGGTTTCCTGGTCGTCGATGGGTATATCCATGTGGGGACCCACGGGTACTCGCGTGACCTTTACTGGATTAGATTACATACTAGTTTGGACCCCGTGCCTAATGCACAGGTTTGTGTGCATTTGACGGTACATATTACGAAATTACAATTACAAACTACAGTTCCAAAACCTCTTTATATACAACATTTCGCATGTATCTATCGGGACTCTGGCCGCTGAAAATCTTGATGTTTGCACTACTTGTGACCCATGAAATAGCAACATATAGCTGACCATAGGAATAGACCAGAGACGGCAAATATATCTCAACGTTGTTGAATGTCTGACCTTGACTCTTGTTGATTGTGATCGCAAATGCCACTCGAATTGGAAATTGACGATGACGCAAAACAAATGGCCAATTAGTCTCGGAGGGGGACATGATGATGCGAGGTATGAACACACGTTTACCGACATTGTTCCTTGTGATGATCTCCGCTTCAATGACACGCTGACCCAATCTTTTGACAATTAACCTCATACCATTGCACAATCCTATTGATTGATTGAGATTGCGCAACAAAAGGATTGGCACACCCACTTTGAGTTGCAGCTCATGATTTGCGATATCGTTGAATCGCAAAGTGTTTAGAAATTCCACCGGATACAATGAATCCATTGAAACTCTTGTAGCAACACTTGCACCTTCTTTTGTTGGAGCCAAAGAATTTGTGCTCAGGTATGTGTGCGATTCTTTAGATAGCGATTTTAAAATTGCATTGTTGAATTCATCAACGTCAGTATTTTTGGGGGCTAGAATGCTGCGTTGCATAAGATACATGGCATCCTCAGAGTGGCATTAGTGATCCGGATAGATGGTTCGGATTAATCCTCTTAAGCTGTAATCTTCTGCTAGCAGCCTCATATGGGATGGAATCTTGATCCAATCTGGATTGACACCTTCTTCTCCTACAATGCGGGAAGAGTATCGTCTCCAACATTCAACACCCATTTGGCAAACTCTCGTTACTTTTTAAAATTGGTTGCCATGACTCGCATGTTGATATGAAGACAAAGAATTGTAACATGCAGCCAAAGATGCGATCGAGGCAAGGAAGCACTGACAATGTCTTCTCATCCCGCCTTGGGAACAACAGGTAAGATTTGTCGAAAATCCCCACCAAGGACCACGGTTTTCCCACTGAAGATTTTCCTGGTTGCCTGTGCATCATCCAATTGCATCAAATCATGCAGGGTGCGATTAATAACTTCGAAAGCTCGGCGATGTATCATCGGTGCTTCATCCCAAATGATCAGATCAGCTTTACGCACCAACTCAGCCACTTTCATCTGTTGTGTGATGTTGCAAGTTGACTCATTGTGCAGATCAATCTTGAATCTTGAATGGGCGGTTCTGCCGCCTGGAAGTAACAAAGACGCAATTCCTGATGAGGCAACTGCAAGCACAATTTTGCCTTGCCCTTGTAGACAGGACATAAGTGTTGTCCAAACAAATGTTTTACCGGTTCCACCACTGCCATACATAAAGAATAGTTTGCCCTTTTTGTTTATCACGACATTCAAAATAGTTTCGTATGTGTTGCATTGATCATCATTGAGCCTATCTTCTGCATTGTTCGCATTTGTGGTCAATGAATGTTGATCATAAGCCAGTTTTTCTTGGACCAATCGCTTTCCTCCATGAACAAAAGGGATGTAATTAGATTTGGGAAGCATTGGAAAATCTTCCAGGCGGTGTCCATTGCGCTCAACGGTAGGAAACCGCTCATGCATATCAAACTTGAAGATGCGCCACGCTGCTTCCGATGCAGATACATAACGATAGTCAAGATATTTTTTAATTTCATCAATATCGACCACATTTCCTTTAGTGGCATTGTCATTCTGGCGCGAGATTTCAACAGTCCCACGATCATGTCCTTTATATACGTACTTGAATATATACTTGACTACACAAATATTGTTGTAGACCTCAATGTTGATGTGCGCATCGTATTTGGTCGATAAATAGACATTGTGCGGTACCACCCAACGATTATCCAATTCAATGCCATGAACCACAACTGTGTGCCTCGTATCTTTACGCCGATAAATAGGATATCCGTTTACATCTGTCACCGTCTCGGATTGGAACTTGCGTGCATATTTTTTTTGCATTTGCCTTCTTCCATGCACGGGGCATTTGGGAACGCAGCTCCACATGGACCATGCATCGTGCATCTGGCAACTGTCTTGTGGGCCAACTTGTTTGTTTCTGAATTCGGAAGTTCAGCATTAATCATGCGGTCTATATCTTTGACCGTGTGTGGTTTATAGTCTTCAATAAAGAAGATGAGAATGTGTGCATGCGGCAACTCACGCTTTTGAAATACAACGACATAGATTCCCGCAATTGTGCGTCCTAGAATATGCTTCTTGTGAATGTCATTGATCAACTCCTTCAGCTTGATTTTGAACACTCGGGTTACCAAATCCAGTCGATCCTGAGGTTGTTGTCCGAGCAGCAATGCTCTCTTGATTTCAAGCCACTGGGGATTGCAAATGAATGTAACAAACGCGTTTGGGCAGCCTGCCCATCTGCAGATTGCCATGGCATCTTGATAATTCTGAACCATGTGATGTGGACCTACTATGAAAAAAGATGGCAAAATGATCCTCTGTCCGATGGCAACAGCGTTATTGTCACTTGTAGTGATGGCGTCCTGAAGGCCTTGATAAAGATCCGTGTGAAGTTTTTTTTTATTCAGGCGCAGACACTTCAAACGATTTTGTTCGATAGCCGCATAAGTATCCACAATGTATTAATGCCGCAATCGGTCACCCCGAAGCAACACAATGCCATCAATGTCTCGATGTTGAAGTCGATAACCGTAAAATTCTGCCATTGTCACATTGTAATGCTTTCTTTGAAGCTCAGATTCTTCCGCATGGTCGTCATCCAAATCTACATTAGCAACAACACCATTGAGCAGAATATTCGAATGCCATCCATCCTCACCATAAGGAAATAACAACGGATAATGTAGAGCCATGTATCCCACATGTAGTTCGAAAATGCGCTGAAACGGGCCAGCTTGTTGAGCAAGGACGACGTCACGTTTGTCTACAGCCTCAGAACCATCTCCTACCATCAATGCAACGACTTCATCGACTGTCGGCACATTGTATCAGCGGGCATCTTTTGTTCAAGAGGCAATGAAACGCAATTTCAGATCCATGGGAACACCTTCTGTTACCATCATATCCCTTGCCATTTTGAACACTTCGACATAGGGATTGATATTGTACATCATGGTCAACAACTGATCCAATGTCGTTGGATCAAGCGAGGGCATAACAGCATGGCGGTTTTGATGTTCGTGTTTCGTATCATGAATGTACAACTGTGCAAACTGTGGCCGTTATCCTTCGACAGGACATAGGGATCTGATTTTGTGATAAAATTCACCTTGAATGCGAAAGGAGTACGATCCAGGGCCTCTTGTTACTAACTCATCAACTTTGGCACCGAGTGAAGTGAATGCCAACACCGAATTGTACATGCGAATCTAATCTCGAAATTTGACGGCATTGCTCTCTTTGCTGGTTAAAAAAACTTCCAGCTCTTGCGGTGTTGTAGGAAGATTTGGCAACAGAACTTTGCCATTCTCGTAACACAGAGAAAATTATGGGTTGTTGTTCCTTGACTTTGTTGATCGTTTTTTGATCCACATTTTCGCGCTGTAGAATCCACATATTGTGTCCATTTCTCCATAATCCCATCGTCCCGGGGCTACGCATCTTCGTCTCCAAATAATTGTAATGTGTCATTGCGAAGAGAAGGTTGTTCACGTTGCTTAGCATGCCGTTCTCTTTAGGCGATTGCGATGTTCACGTGCAGATTCTGAGGTGCCTTGATTAAATTCTGCTGGAACATCAATATGTGGAACAAGATTTTCCAAAGAGTCAGTTTGCTCGTCATTTCGTTGAGCTTCTAAGTGCTGCCAAAGGGTTGTCAAAGCAGCCGAAGCACTACCATGTTGCGTAATGAGTGCACACATACGTTCTTGTATGTCTTCAAGCATCTTGGGGTGGGGGATTTCTCTTGCACTCTTCTGTGCTAGTGCCGTGTGTGTGGACATTGTTGAAGTTTGGCTACATCAACTGAAGAATTGTGCAGGCAGCGCTACTAGTGTCAAAATGTGAGGCAAAATCAATCCCCAGGGTGGTGGAGGAAATGAAAGTCCATGGCTTATTAGTTTGTACTCACTTATTTGCTTAAGGCGTTGTTGATTCCTGCAAAGATCACAATACAGAAGAAGCGAAAGTGTGTGTGAAAGAGAGACAGAGAGAGACAAAGTATTTCAAAACAGTATTGTATGGACTTATCAAAATCCATCTTCTCTCATTTGAATGTGATTAATTTACTGTGTAGTATTAATTTACTTATTTATTAAATGACAAAGAGGCATTGGATAGGTGTTGGACTATATAGTGGGTGAAAAGCATTTCCGAAAGTAAGGGACCTAGAATAACACAATAGCCAAGTTTGGGCTCACATTTTGCAAATGTTCTAAACTCATGTGCTCTACCCATAGTTAAAGGATGAAGAAAGCATTATCGAGAACTTGAACATATATATCATAGTCACTGAACGGATTCAGCAAATGTTTGCCAAATAATTAATATATTTAAAATCTGTTATGCAAAACTTTCTATTTGTTTTAGTAGTTGCAATTGAGCAAATTTTTTGTCTCTGGTTCTATTTTTTGAGTCATGCCATGATTTCAAGTTTGTATAGATATCTGTGTGAATCATGGCACGCTCACACAGATATCTAAAATCTCCTAATTGGATTTTTCAAAGAGTTGCCAGACATCTAAAATTTCCCAATTGCGTTTTGCAAACAGTTGCTAGAGTATCTAAAATCTCCAATTGAGTTTTTCAAAAGAGTTGCCACATATCTAAAATATCCTAATTGGGGAGTTGCGGGATATTTAAAATCTCACAATGGGTCCTTCAAAGAGTTGCTAGATATCTAAAATCTCCCACTTGGGTATTTGAAAGAGTTGCCACATATCTAAAATCTCCCAACTGGGTTTCTCAAACAGTTGCCAAATATCTAAAATCTTGCAATTGGGTTTTTCAAAGAGTTGCCAGATATCTAAAACCTCGCAATTTGGTTTTTCAGAAACTTGCCAAATATCTGAAATCTCCCAACTAGATATTTCAAAGAGTTGCTTGATATCTAAAATCTCCCAATTGGGTTTTTCAAACAGTTGCCAGATATTTAAAATTTCCCAATTGGATTTTCCACAGAGTTGCTAGATATCTAAACTTTCCCCAGTTGGGTGTTTTTCAAAGACTTTCTAGACACCTAAAATCTTCAATTGGGTACTTCAAAGAGTTGCTTAAATGGAGGGTAAAAACATTGTACTCAACTAAAAGCAGGTTTGGTCAGATAATCAAAAAAGTGTTAAAAGAAAGGCAAAGCTTGCTTGCTTGGTAGCTATGAAGAAGGTTGAAGAAGTAGTTGAAAGAAAAGCACATGAAAAAGAAGAAAATAAACACACGCACACACTGTAGCCATAGATTGGATTTGCAAAAAGGTAGGAGCTGCAGAGTTGGAAACTTGATTGCTAGCTAAAACCATCTGCTACATTGATTTGCTCGCCCTCAAACCCTCAAAAGACGAAAAGCTTGCACCACCACTACCACCACCATCCATAATTGCTACCATGAGCCCTGCAAGCCCTGCGACCCCAATTGCATGTGCCATCTTTTAAACCCCTGGGAAGGAACAACAACGTCTATGTCCAACTCCACTAGTCTACTCTCCACCTTTGTGCTGTGGAATTCTTAAGCTTGCTTCCAAAATTCAGACTACACAAATTGCGACAGGAACCCACCCAACAACAACATAAGAAAAAACCACAAACACTTAAAACACTTATATTCTACAAATCTTCATGCCCACAATACAGAATCTTCACATTCAACCACATTACCTGAAAATTTAAGTCGAAATCGTTTGAGGAGGACGTCAAGTCACACCCTTGCCAATGTCTAAGGATGCGCAGATGCGTCTGAAGATGGGAGCTATTAAGGGAGAAGTCACAAAAAGTGACGGATCCAAGCCGGAACCGTTTGAAGAGGACGTCAAGTCACACCTTCGCTATATTTAGCTACTGTCCATAGCCATTGTCCGTCCGGAGTCAGGGGAAGGAACTTTTTTCCTTTACAATATATAATTACATATAGTAAAGGACATCGTGAAACATCATTTCATCCATCTATCCTGTCATCCATCCATCCATCCGTTCGGTCATCCATCTATCTTGTCATGGTCTGTTTTCTCAGACGGGGCGAAGAAAGAGTGGAATATAGACGTGGCGTGGTGGAGAATAATATATATTAGTGTTGTAAATTTTTATTTTTTATTTTGGGGTTTTTGGACTTAGGTATGCTCATCTTGTCTCTTTCTCAACAACTGAAAGAGTTGGGTTGGGCTTTTTTTTTTTGGAAATTTTATTTAGAATATTGGAACTTTTCAATGCTTTTTATATTACCATAATTTTTTATTATAGTTCAATGGATGCCACAGCGAGCAACCGTTAAGCACATTTTTATTAAATATTGGCAATTTCAAGGCTTGCATTTGCCATAATAATAATGGCAATGGATGTTAGTTGTCATTTTAGCACACAAACTTAATAGATATATTGGTAATTGCAATGATAAGATTGCCCAGAAAAATAATTTTGCCAATAATAATAATATGCTGGATGCCAAAGGTATTATTATCATGCATGTGAAAATTGGTTACACCAGAAACCCTAACCATTATGAACAGGGAGGGGGTCTGGATACTGGAACTTATCAACATACAAAAACAAAGAAATAATATTCAACAGATTAATACCTACTAAATAAGTAACTTACTATTTACTTACAAGTTGAACAACGTTGTGGTATATTTGCTATCTATGGTTTATTCCCATGGTCAGCTATATGTTGCTATTTCATGGGTCACAAGCAGTGCAAACATTAAGATTTTCAATGGCCAGGGTCCCGATGGATACATGTGGAATGTCGTATATAAAGAGGTTTTAGAAATGTAGTTTGTAATTATAATTTTGTAATATGTACCGTCAAATACACACACGCCTATGCATTAGGCATGGGGTTCAAACTAGTATTAAAGGATGTCGTGATGTGAAGCATCATTTCATCCATTTATCCCGTCATCCATCCGAATAGATGCAATTATGTCATCCTCATTATTTAAAATGGAAACATAAGGGCTTCCACGTGACACACCATTTTAGCTTATATATGTGACAATTCAACTTTAGGCAAAGTACTTGGGATAAAATCAAAAAAGAAAACCACCGAAAGAGAAGGGCTAGTGTGTTCAAATGTAAATTAACTCCAATTTTAGAAAATATCTTCTTAGTAGGCCAACTAGGGCTCATGCAAACTTGCCTAGATAGAAGAGCATCACCTCCTGAACAAAAAACCCCTCCTTCAACCCTTCCTTCAACCTCGAATAAAAATGTTGTGCCTTCCCCACTCCATGCTAAGCCTTTTCATTGGCTACATGATTTTATTTTTTCTAAAACTCTTGGTCACCATTTTCAACCTGGGCTAATAATAATACCCCTTCCTAAGAGCATGGGTATCCATACTATTGTAATTCATATTTATTAAGGTAAATTAGCTGGTGACCGAAAATCTTAAGCTTTCAGGGCAGGCTAGATCCAAGGGGAGGGCTCCATTGTTTCTGGTGCTCAAACAAAACTTGAACCCCTTCTATTGGTGCATTTGGTTACATATAGTAAAGGACGTTATGAAACATCATTTCATCCATCTATGTCATCATCCATCCGTTCATCTGTCCGGCCATCCATCCATCCCATCATGGTTTGTTTATTCTGACGGGGCGGAGAAAGAATGGAATATAGACGCGGCGTAGCGAGCAAAGTAAAGGACATCGTGAAGCATCATTTCATCCATCTATCCCATCATCCATTCGTCCATTCATCCGATCATCCATTCGTCCTGTCATGGTCTGTTTATTCCGACGGGGCGAAAAAAGAATGAAATATAGATGCCGTGCGACAAGCAAATGTACTGTCAAATACACACACACTTGTGCATTAGGCATGGGGTTCAAACTTGTGCATTAGGCTTGGGGTGCATCCATCTATCCCATCATCCATCCATCCATCTGTTTCGTCATGGTTTGTTTACTCCAACGGGGCGGAGAAAGAGTGGAACTAACACCCACTAGCACACTAGTTGGCCATTCTGTCCATGGGATGGGCTACATTTCTTCATTCAGCCTCAATCACTTAACTTTTTTTAGTTTCTGACCAATGAATTTTTTTTGGGATTTTTTTTTTTTTCAACCTTGACCTTCATACTACCTTTTCACCTAGAATACAATACAAAAAAAGAGGAAAAGAGAGAAAGAAAAATAGAAGAAAGGACCCGGACAAGCTGCGAGTGGTTGGAAGCCGAGTCAGACTAATAGCCATTAAACGGTGTAATTGGCATTCAGAAAAGATTCTGCTACATAATTAGGAGCTTTGGAAATTATTTGCTAGAGAAGAGAAGTATGGACCCGGCCAAGTTGTGGGTGGTCGTCAGCCGGGTTTCATTAATGATAAGCCATCATATGTCATAATTGGCATTCAGGAGAGATTCTGCTATAATTGGGAACTTTTTTGGAGACTATGAGCTTGGGAGATTATTGCTAGAGAAGAGAAGGAAAAAGGGAATTGGACAAAGGACTTGACCAAGCTATGGGTGGTCATTATCCGGTTTTGATTAATAAGCCATTATATGATGTAATTGGCAATCAAAAAAAAATTTGCAGCATAATTAGGAACTTCTTTGGAGATTATTTGTTGGACATCACGATTTTCTATGTGCCCCTTTGTAATATATTTTTGAATGAGCTTTGACCTTAAGAAACTCAGGGTGAATGGTGGAATATCGTTCCTATGTGACCATTATGATGTTAAAAATTTGATGGTGAAAGTGA
>Ga0116227_10002669_pt1 | contig 40222 bp, 42 predicted proteins | sample S1TSphgellanicum_FD_89693 | JGI IMG/M metagenome (GOLD analysis project Ga0116227, IMG submission 89693) | Host-associated microbial communities from peat moss isolated from Minnesota, USA - S1T2_Fb - Sphagnum magellanicum MG | ecosystem: Host-associated > Plants > Peat moss > Unclassified...
CACAACCCACACAAAGTGGTTAGTGCAAAGTTGGAGCACCCTTGGTGCTAGGACGAGCCACGGGCAACACGGACACACAAGACTCACCACGGCCCGAACTTGGGGGAAGCCACCACCTTCCCCTTTATAGTATACTTTGTGACTCTCCACGGAGCCCACATCCAAATGGCTATTTTTCCCGGGACTCCCGAGTGGGAGTCCCAAAATCGCGCCAAATGGGACTCCCGGGACTTTGGAGCCCCATAACTTTGCGAGCAGACCTCCGATCGCAATGCGGTCTGAAGCAAAGTTGTAGCTCTCGTCGAGACTTTTCAACGCCGTGTCGTACTCCCGAATCGGACATCGGGAAGGGGTCGATTCCCGACTTTTAGTGGTCGGGAGTCAAACTGGCAGTTCGACTCCCGGCCCTTCTTTTGGCCATAACTTGTGTTTCAGATGTCCAAATGAGCAATGCGAGCCCATTTTAGACATCTACGCTTCAAGAGCTTTTCATTAATATAAAGAACGCCTGAATCCATTGAGGTTTGACCCCTGCAATCGCTCTCTGAAATTTCGAGAGTCCATTGGGACTCCATCTCCCCAAGTGGGAGTTGCCTTGGGAGTGTGAGGGCTCACTCCTTCACACTTTCTAACACTCCTAAGAGTATGTGATGTGACTCCCGGGCTTCCTCTTGCCTTAACTCCCGGACTTCCTCTTGGCCCGCACTCTTGCAATGCCTTTGCTTTAACTCCCGGGCTTCCTCCCTTTTGGCCCGCAACCTTGCAACCCCCTTAGCCTTGGTCGCGAGCCTAAAGCTAGGGTTGCGACAAGTTGACAAGATGACCAACCCTAAGGCATGGATGAGTTGTTATAAGAAAAGTAATTTGAAGATGTTATTGACTAAATTGAGAGGTTAGAGATGGCTGCAAAAGTTTAAAACTTCGGTTAAGTGAAACTATTCAAAATAGCACACCTCAATTTGAGGGGAAAGGCGAAAGAGTGGTATAAGAGGAATTAGCCAACAACTATACATTAGGTTGCCCTAAAGGCTACCATGGAATAAAAATATGGAATTGTGGATTTGAAATAAATTAGGGTGAGGCTTGATGCAATTAAGTAAAAATCGAAACAATGGGTGCAATTGTATTATGACAAACCAAAAAAAAAAAATACTAGGGGAAAAATCAAAAAGATGGAGCAAAGGAAGAGATTTCTTTCAAAATTAAAACCAAAAATCAAAAAATTTGTGCATTGTTAAAAAGTATGTCAACATGGAGGCTATGTTGGTTGTTATTTTGGAAGTATAAAAGGTGTTTAAAAAAATAAAAGAAACACCATATGAACCTTTCAAGGAGGAATTAGAAAGATTTATGAACGAAGGAGATACAACAATTGAGAAATAGTCCTAAAGGCACTTGGTAATTCCTTGGTCAATGTTTTCAAGAGACAAATGGAATTACAACTAGTAGCCACATTATGAAGATCTACTAGGTTCAATGGGTGTCAAATCTATAAAGTAGAAAATCACCAAGCCATGACTTGTCCAAAATATGCCAACTCCATGCCAAAATGCCAAAAATGTGGAAGGCTACACAAAATAGAGAATTGTGATTTTAGGTGCAACTTATGTTGTGAGATGGGACATGTTGAAAAAAAATGTTCGAAGCCCCAAAATTGTAACTACTACAAATTTCTTGGAGGTCTTTACTAATGATGAGAAGGCTACTTTGGCCCAATTAAATAGGATCATGGTCTTAAATATGATATGTTTTTTCATGTTAGGGTACCTAAAAGAAGGATATCCATGAATGTGCAAGTTGATGCAACACCCAATGTTGATTGGGTCGAAATCCCTATAGCTGGAAGTGATGATGGTGACATATAAATTGGGATGGGCATGGACAACAATATGAGGTCAAAGATCATATCCCACTTTATAAAAGGGAAGATATCCATAAGCCCCATGGAACCTATCCTCATTATACCAAGTGAATTGGAGTATTTGGAAAGATTAATGAAGTTGTTAAGATGGATAAAAATGAATTGTTGCAATAAGAATAAGTCGCAACAATGGCATCGATTGTTCCCAATCTAAGGAATATCAACATAAACAAAACGTGTAGTAAGACCATTCATTTATTAGTTGAAATGAATAACCACATTATTGAAGGGCTAGTTGATAGTGGAGCTTCAATGTCAATAATTATTGTTAGCATGCTTAGGGAATTGGGCATAATGCATTAGGTTGTTAGATAAAAATCTTACAAAACAACTTGAAGACTGGTGACCCAAGCAACGGGAAGGATCAGTGACCTTCCAATCCATGTTGGAGAAGTCATTTATGCAAGATGTACTTCATGGTTGTTAACACTAATGTGTATGATGTGTTATTTGGACTACATCCTAAGTTTTTTTCCTTCCAAAAGTAATTTGAAATCAAATGATCAACAATCTTAATCTTATTTAGTTAATCAAATGTCTTATTACATCCTTGTCATTCATTAAATAATCACTACCTTGTTAATATTTTCCATTCACTAGGTAACATTACCTTCCCTCCATTCTAATTCCATCCTCAAAATCCTTGATTTAGTAAAAAAATAATTGTTCTTCAAGTCATTGTGTTGGTTCTTTATGGCTTGATATGCTCATCTTGAATTGTTGATATTTCTACCTACCCTTCAATCTCTTTTCCTAGATGGCCTTCAATTTTTGCATTCATTTGAAGGACTAAAACTTCAAGCAATGGTGTTGTACCTTGTTGGTTTTCCTCTTGTATGTGCTCCATCACTTATTCCACACCTTCAACTAGTTCCCTTTGTTTATTAATATCATCAACTATCAATTTTATCTCATGTTGTGAATTTTTTATACTTACTCTTCAACTTCCACATTTGGAGTATCTTGTCCTCTTCTTAAATTTTGTGTTTCTTCTTCATGATTCTCCTTTGTTGTTCCACTACATTTAACATCCTCCACCTCCTATATTGGATTAAATGGTTTTGAATTATCTGGACTATGATATATAAAGGTTGGAAAAGCTTTCTTGAAAATAAATTTATGTATTTTATATGTTTCTTCATCCTTTTGTTATGCAGCTAGGTTTTTCTACATTTCCTCCTTGAACGGTGCTCATGCCAATTCCCACCATTCATTAGGTTCAACATTAGAATTTTCCATCTATTGTTTGGTATGCAATATAAAATAATATTGTACCAACTCATCATGCTCTTCTAATCTATTGCTAACATACACTGGATCATAATCCTTATTCTTCTTTAACAAGTCCTCCAACTTTGTTTTGGTTTTGATCATTTCCTTCCGTAGTGCATACACCTCCATGACTACTTCTTCCTTCTCATGTTCTGCCTTCTATCTATGGAACTCCTCTCCTACAACCATTTTCTTCATTTACATAATGTGTATAGTCATTTTCATAATTGTCTAATTTTTGGTCTCATGTTCTTACAATCACAAGTCCTTTTCTCTTTCCGATCCTTTTTATGTTTATATTCGATCAATGCCTTCTAATGTGCATGTTTTGCTTCATTCCATGCTTCCTTTTTATTCTTTAATTCTTGGCATTCCTACTATAGAACTATCCATTCACCCATCCTCTTCGTCAACTCTTTATTTTATGTGGTGAATTCCAACATTTTTCCACTCATTCTCTCCTTTGTTTCCATTTTCTGTTTTTTTAAACTCATTGTATGGTTTCTAAACTCCTCATGACCTTCCTGCTCCTTCATTTACTTCAACATCCCTTATTTCTTTCTCTCCACTATGGTTCATCTGGTTTTTAATGACTACACTTTTAAACCCAAATTACCCATATTCATACTAGCAATTGCCATTGCTTGAAACATTTTAGCAATCTTGTTACCTTCCAACATATACTCTACCATCTCTTTTATAAATTTGGGTGTAAGATTTTGTGGTGTTTCCTCCTTAGATTAGGATTAGTAGAAAGGAAGATGTTGGAAATTTATCTGGGGTTACAAATGAGGGACAAAATGATGTCATCAAGAATTTTTTCCTTTTCAAGAGAGCTTTCAACCCTATGTAGGATGAAATGGAGTGGATGTGTTTCGCCCAAATAAATGCTTAATGGATGAAAAATAAATCGTGCAACCAAAAATAGAAGGTAACAAGGGAGTGGGTAGTTGATGGATTTTTTTTCCTTTTTGGTGTTTGTGAATGTGTGTGTTTGTTTGATGCAAGTTAATGGGATTGGGAAAATTTTGGTGTTGTGTTGTGTGAATTAATCCAAGATGACAAACACCCTTGATAGTCTTTGGCAATGGTGGATTTGATAATATGTGTTCGTAGTGGAACCTGAAGAATGGGCATGCGATGAAAGGGATAAAAGGACTACTTACTAAAGAACTAAGTATTTGGTTCTTTGTAAAAAAGAGGTCCCACCTATGGAAATAAGCTTTGCTTTTGATATTATTTTTTTCTATGATGACTATTTGGTAAAAATGTCAACGATCATATTTTTTGTTTCTTTCTTTGACTCCAATTTATTTCCGTTATGCATTGGGGTTCATAGATCAAATTGATGTAAAATTGCAAACATGAATAAAATAGTAGGTTTGGTGGAAGTGACGAAGATCCATAGGGAATAGGTTGTTGGTTCATAAAATGCATCAACATTGTAGTTGATAGGGTATTGGGTGTGTAAAGTGAGAACCTTGGGGATTTGCATTGAAGAAGAAATTGACATTGTTGTGACCTTTCAGAATGTGGGTAATGCACTATTCTAAGGACTTAAGGGAAAAGGGATATTTGTCAATGGTGCTTATGTCTAATACTTTCTTGTCAAAATTTTCTAGGTGTATCTAAGGGGTAACATTGGGTTATGAGCGAATGGCGGGCTTGTTGATGGCAAGTGAAATCATGATAACCTGAAAAGAGATGTCCGAAAAGATTTAATCCATCAAATCCACCATCCTTATCATGTATTAGTGGTTGATTTAGATCAATATAATACAATCAATAGGTTGTTAGGATTTGTTATTAGTATAGGAAGGCAAAAAATGTGCACTAGGGTATTATTAAAGTTGTTGTGGTCAAAGTTGATTTCATGAAGTCTACTAATATCACATGTAGCATGATTTGAGTTGTAACTATTATATAATAAGTTGTAGGGATGTTCACACATTAAAGTGAAACCATGGTAGAGTACACCTAAAAAGTAGAGTAAGAAACAAAATATCAGGGTCTTTAAATAAAAGGACTAATAGGTAGATGATTTTATGGGGATAATAATAATATTTTTGAGTACATTATTTTTTAACTCTTGTTTATATGGACTTCAAAAGCTAAATTGTTATAATCATATTTTTTGTAACTACTTGCAAATACTTGAATTGGACCTAAAATTTGTGGCAATTTGAAAAATAAAGTTCAAGTACTTGAAAGTAGGTGAAATGTTTTTACAAGTATTTGGTTTTATTTCAAGCATCTCAATATTGATGTGGTGAACATTCTTTAATATATATTTTTTGGTTAATGGAATTTTTTTTCATAATTAAAACCATTTCCAACCTTTAAAAAATGACGCAATTGTTGTGGATATTTTTTGGGTACTTTTCTAGTCCAAATGATATGACACAAATTTCTTTGAAAAGTTGAAGGAAAATTAGAGATGCCCATGAAAAACTTAAAAATTTCATTTGTTTTGAAATGGTAGAAGAAGGTTAAAAGGTTAGAAGTTTAAAAGATTTTTTTTTCTTTGTTTTCAAGTAAAAAACAAAATAGCAAGTATGTACAAAATATCTTGCTTGCAACCATCTTCATTTTTTGTTACACCTAAGTTCAATTTTTTTTCCTTAATTTGATAAACCTTTAATTCAGTTTTGGACTTGGTTTTTCAAATTTCAAAACTCCCAATTTTCAATTTCTAATTTTTCTTTTAAAGTAGGTCCAAATTTATTTATATATGCATAGTTCGAATTTTGATATTTTGCTAATTATTAAAGCATAAGCACACTAAACCCCCCAAAAATTATAGTCACAAGTATAATATTTCTACAAGTACTTTTTTTGGTAATGTATGGATATCACATCTTGTATTTTTTTGCTTGTTTTAAATATATTTGATTAACTTGAAACTTAATTTAATCAATTATTTTTAAAAATCCAACAAACAATGAAAAACTTGAATGTATGGAGTATATTTGTGACAAAATAATACTTGTCACAGAGTTTGAAAAAATTGCACATATATTTCAAAACTAAAGTTGTGAATGGAATTCTTGGGTGAATTTTTTTATGGTGTATGATATTGATATACATGAATTAAATTTAGGACCATTAAGAGATTTAATTTTTTTGGATGAAATTTCATTCAAAAAAGTGTGTTTTTTGCATTTTTGAACAATAAATGCATAATAATATCCTTTTTTAGAAATAAACCACTACCATATCAAAGAAGAAGAGATTTTTATAAATGGGCATTTCATTAGTTTTTCAATTTTCTTTTGTTTGGTAATGTTTCATGAACCACAAACATGAGGCCCTATTGTCGTTGAAAAATTATAAATCATATATTGTATGTACATTAATTTTATCTAATCCTCTTCATCTAACCGTTGGATCAAGATTAATTTTGACTCAAAGTAAACTTTGAGTTCCAAAATGTTATCATGCAAATTTTTAAGTTTTTTGCTTGTGTTTAGAATAGCTAAAAAATACCATCAAGATTTTAGCTTATTGTATACTATAATACTCATTATACATTTTTTTGGTGAAAAGTGGTTCACCCTTAGTGTGCTTTCACCCATTAGCATTGTACAATCAATAAAAAGTGATCACCGTCCTATATTAACAAGTGGATTTGTCATGAGAATCTTTAACCTAAAATAATGTTTTACATTTAAAAAATTCAATAACATGTAATGGAAATGTTTTTATATTATAAACTCAAGTTAAATGGGTTAAAAGTTTGTTATTGCCCCAAGTTAATGGATATGCATGTGTAACTTTAATGTCCACCCATTCATTCATAGAGGACATCTTTTCAACATTACAACATTGTTGTTTTTTGGGTTTGTTCTAAGCTACTATTATTTCTTACATGATTTTGAATTTTGTCAAACCCATAGTTTCCAAATTGTTGTGATAATCTACCCATCTAGTTTATTTCTTTACAAGATGTTGTGGGAGGAAAAAAGGAAAAAACATCAAAATAGAAGTTTCTTTTTACCCAATTACATTGTTAAAATTTAAAAAAACTTTTGAAATGAAACAAGCTCCCATGGTGTGCGCATTCTTGCTTTTGCTTGTCAATCAACAATTGAAACAATCATTTGTTAACTTATAAATGAAAAGAGACTTTGAAAATCATTTCCTTTTATTTGTATGAACCCAAATCATATTTACAAATTCAAACCTAGTTCCACAATATTTAAAGTCATACAAACTCGCCCTCCTTCAACCCCACAAATGAATGTAAACATGTAAAGAAACTATATTGTACAAATAAATTTAATCTCTTTTTGCTTTGCATGTTCAAGTAATTTCCCTAAAAAGGTTTCACATTATGCACACATAACAATTGATATTTAGATGTTTTAAATGAATGGTAACAATGGATGGACAAAACTTGGACAAAAATTAAGAATTAAGAAAGCTTCTCTCCTAAATCTTACAATCCATTTGGCATCCACGATGTTTCACTTACAAGTTTGAAGATTTGGCAACTCTCAAATAATGTAGTTTTTTTTTTGTTGCATTTTGGGTTTAAGGCTTTCAATGAAAAATATTTTGTTGTTATAGTTGGTGGATTTACCTAGAAAGAAAAATATTCAAATTTTTTTCCATCTTGTGATTGCCAAATGAAAAAGCTTTATGCATGTGATCCTTGCAAAACTTTGAATAATAATGCTTTAGACCATGAAATGTTTTTCCATCTATTAACCAACAAAAGCCTTGTGCAGTAAATGATGAAACATCTAATGACAATAGATGTTGAAACCAATTGAGGGTTGAATGTAGCATGTACACACACATGTAGTCAAAAAAATGGAAACATTAATGATTTTTTGGTTATACATTGAAAGTGTGTTTAATAGTTTGGAACATAATATAAATTGATTCGTGAAAATATGATCAATAGGCTTCAATTACACCAAATTGCATTCATCTCCAAGGACATTCATTCATATATGATCTAGTTGAGATGCAACTTTTATGGTGTTTCTATTGAATTGTGATTTTAATTTGAATTTATTCATGACATTTAATAGATTTTTTTTTCACAATTTTTTTCAATGTCAACATTAAAATCTCCTAAAATGATGATTGGACAATGTTCAAATTACAATTTGAAGATTATTAAAAAATATAAAAACCAAATATGAATGAGCTCTATACACAAAGGCAATATGTATTACTTTTCATGTATTAATATGAAAAATTACTACTATGTATTCTAAACCATCACTAGTTGTTGTAGTGAAACCTTGTAGCCAATGGGTTGCATATGGTCCCAAAAAAATCAAAAACAAAACAAAAAAGACCACAAGTTATAGAAACCAGTGGTTGGCATGTTGCATATGGTCCCTGAAGAAGAAAAAAAAAGCTTTCATTTTTGAATAATCAGGATTCTCTTTTCACAAACTCCTAAAAAAAAAGAAAAAAAAGAGTGAAAATAATGTACAACATCTACCTGATTTTCCCCCTTCAAATACCAACATAAATAAATAAATTGATGTTTGAAAAAGAAATTAAAAGGAAGGAATTTGAAAATAAGAATAAAAAATTCAAACTAGCTATAGCAATATTGGTAATAAATAAAAAACATCGTAGGCGTTGTTGAGAATGTGTGTGTCACACATGAGAACCAATGGGAGAAATTTAGAAAACTTTGAGAATGTTTTAAAAAGTTGTGAAAACAAAGAAGAATAAAGTCAAATAGAAAGGGAATAGTTTATTTTAAAATTGAAGAAATAAAATTTCTCATTTTAATAGTTGATGAGAATTCAACTATGGCCAATATGCATATGAGATAAAAATGTGATCATATGAAGAAAAAGTTGAGAAATGCATTGTGTAAAATTAATTTTTATCTAATTTTTGTGTTGGATTGCACCTACTCCTACCTAAACCTTGAAAACATTTTGGTAGTTTGGGAATTTTTATGTTGCCTCATATTTTGCGCAGATTGTATAGGTTGAACTTTTTTTCATTTCGGCTAAAAAGTATGGGAAGTCAAAAAATCTTGGTGCTAAAAAAGATTCAGGAGAATTTTTTTTCCAGGACACTCCAAAAATTTTGGGCATTTTTGGAATTTGTAAGCTGCCTAGGAAGATTATATGGGTTTAAAATTTTCATTTCTGCCCACAATTTTGGGCACAGCACTCTGGACAAATCCCGATGCTCGAAAATTTTGGGCATTTCGGGAAATTTTTCTCTGCCTGAAAATTTTTGGCACCTTATAAAGGTTGAAGAAATTTTTCATTTGTGTCAGAACATGTTGGGCACTCTGGAGAAATTGTGATGCTCAAAAAGCTTTGAGAGGTTGGAGAACTTTTATTCTGTTGAATAATTTTGGGCAATTTGTGTAGGTTGAAAAATTTGTTGTTGCCCACCATTCTGCATGCTCTCTCATATGAAAGAGAGTATGCATGGCGAGAACAACATTAGAAGCTCTTGTGAACATGAAGACTCTCTTGGTGGTTAGGAGCCATGAGTGACCACTTGTTGGTTCTATCCAGGGGGAAGAGAGACCAGCAGTGTTGGGCGGTTCTTTGAGCGAGGAACAGATATTCACAGGTTCTCAAAATATAAATATTCAAACAATTGGTTTGATATAGAGCTATGGTTATGAAAACATATGAAAAAGTCAAAAAATTAGTTAGGGAACCATCCATTTTTTGCTGGTTCTTTCATCAAAACCAGTGGTTCTTTAAGGTTTTTGAGATAATAAAGTTAGGGAGCAAGAATGGCCAGTTTCGTCATAATAAGGCATGAAATGCGCAACTGGAAATGAAATTTTGCAAAACAAAATAACTGGGACCCAAACTAGTTTTTCCACCAATTTTGGTCGTAAACTGAGTTTTACCCCCTCTTTCTTGAGCGCCTTCACTGCTGCTACCTGTACAACTATTATAAATACTCTCGAACCACATTGAGTGCTGAGTTTCAGCATTTCATACTGAGATTTAATAGAATTTCCTTACTTTGCGGAAAGAGGGGATAATGGGTGAAAGCAGAGGGGATAGGGGGTGAAAGAGAAGGTGACTTTATGGATAACTTTAATGGAAACCACCAGTTCTTTGATTCTGAATTTTTTTCAAAGAACCACAACTTATGGTTCTCTGATGGGTTCTCTGATGGTCCTCTGATTCTGGAATATCTAAAGAACCGGAACCGATGATTCTTTTAAAATTCAAAGACCTCGACCACACTGGATGAGACTTCATATCAGTGTAGGAGTTGCTGGGTGAAAGATTAGCTTGAACTTGAAACCAATTTGTGAGTGAGAGGTAAGAGGTGAGAGCTGGAGATCTAGTTGTATTTTCTTGGTTACTTTTCTGATCAAAGTCTTTCTACATTCAAATTACCTAAGCGCAGGTCCATCAGAGATAAGAAAAAAATTGGCCTGTTCACTGTACTGTGGGTGAAGAACAGCTTTGAAATAGCATGAAAGTGGGTTAGGGCCAGTGTTGTGTGTGTAAATGGTTTAGGACTTACACTCTGTGTAAGTGTAAAAATAAATATATTTATATATAGTTTTACATGGTCCAATAAAACAATGTAAATATATAACAATGTAAAAAATGTGATTTCTACTTGAGGAGGGGAGATTTCATAATGTTTTTGAAAATAAGTCAGCTAAATGACCCATTGCAAAAAACAAAACAAACAAACATCAAAATATACACCCACAACTAATTCATATGAATTTGCAAGAAGGTCTGGTCATTAAATATATATAATAAAATTATCTATAAAATAAGGAAAGCAACACTGAAACCCTAAGTTTGGTCATAAATAGGGTGAGATTCAAAAAAGAAAAAAGAAAACACTAGCATTATTTAAGGGTGGGGGGACCTCAGTTTTTGTGGTGAACTGAGTTTCACCCTGTCTTTACTTTTTCTTTAGCGCCTTCATTATTGCTGCATATATTTTCACTGCTCCTACTTTGTAAAGCTACTATAATTAATCTTGAACCTTGTGCTTTAAATGCTGATTTTCAGTATTTCATTCTCAGATTTAATAAAATTTCCTTACTTTATGGATACCCCTGAAAGAAGGGTTTGGGGTGAAAGGAGGCCCAAAGACAAGGTAACTTCACAAATAATTTTAGTATTTACACTTTCATGCCTCAAAACATTTACATGGGGCCGTGTTAAGTGTATTTGACTTAGATTTACAATGGCCTCATATAAGTGTAAAAATATATATATACACTGCAACATGATAAGTATAAAAAATTTGGATGTGTAAGTGTCAATGATTTACATTACATTGGATTTACACACTGTATATACGGCTATTGACACTTACAAGTGCAACCCTGGTTAGGACTTTGGACCTGTACATTTAGACAAAAAAATTACTGCTTCTGATTGGCTTAGGTGGTAGTATTTAAATAGTCTCTCAATTCTATTGTCCAAATTTGTATACCTATTTGTCCCTAGGGCCTGGGGAAACCATTAAACAATCTATGTTGAATTTGATAATTGCTGATAGAGGCGCAAATAGGGGCTGTGGGTGGACCTGCTCTAACTATGTTACATGGTTCTATTATCTCTAGCGAATTTAATTCAACCTGCCCTTCTAAGCAGATCAATTACACAATGAGCCACATCATAGAGGACATCCATTTGCTTTTCATAGTAACTAGTGTGGCCTGTTCCATTGGCCCAAGTATTACCACGTCCTCAACTGGTTTTTCCTTCCAAAACCTGGTTTTTTGGAGTTTATTTGAATTTTCAGTAGCAGAAATCACTTAAAAATCAATATCTCCCACATTCTGAATCCTTATCTTACCATATAAATTCCATCAAATCCTCTCATCAAGATCTTTCCAACAACACCAAAGGCACATTCCAATTCCTCTGAAATTTTCAGCTACAATTTAATTTAATTTTCAGTGAAAAAATCATTCAACATTCAAAAACTTTTGCACCACAAGTCTAAATGTCATGGAACCAAGCCCATACACCCCTCTCCTCAAGGAGAGCTTTCCAGAGACGACACCAAGAACACGATCTGAAGCATGCCGGTTGGGTGGATCTCATAACTACAAAACAAAACAAAGTACCTTCCTTCATAGATAGATCTGGATAATTTTCAGTTGTGATATGTTGATTACTCTAAAATCCACGGGTGAGGAGTGAGGACGTGGGGAATCATTTTTCATTTCGTGCTGTGAGCTTTCTCATTAGGCAGTCTATATTTAGTACAGGTAGGCCAGGTACTACACCTGGCTTGTGCCCAGTGCTTTACCTGTTACACTAATGTCATTCCCAGAGGCATTCGTTTATCTATGTACTCACCAGATAGCATAAAGCCCTCTGGGTTTGTCAGATCAGACATGGACAATCAGTTCATCAATTAATCACAACTATGTCCCCCACAACTGAGGCCCCTAGATTTTTGGGGATTTCGGTTGTTCCGAATGGTTCCATCAATATCCCAAATTGTTACTTAGTAGGTTCCTCAAATTCTCAGTAGGTTCTCTCAATGTGTTTCTCAACAACACCACACTTTATTCTATATCCTTTGCCCAAAGTTTTACTCTTGTAACCTACACATATATAAGTAGCCCAAAGAGGAAGTCTACAACTTTTACAGCATGCCCAACAAGCCCTGCATATGTATTTAGCACATCCAATGTGCATTGTTTAGTTTCTGCCCCATCCCCATTGCTTGACCTCGAACCTGAAAAGATAAGATAGACTATACAAAGTGAGAAACTATTAACTCTCACCACCTGGGCCAATCATTGTAGTTGGCCAACAAGAAACAGCCATTTCCTGCTACAGGTGCCCTTGCAAGCCACTGGAGATGTGCATTTCTACCAGCCCAAAGAAGATTCACAATGTTTTTTTTGTGTAAATCTTCTTCCAAAAAGTACTCTAATTGCCAATTTACTGCTGCTGTTGGGCATGCCTGACCATCGACCAGCACAACATAGCAGAGCTGCTAATGTTTAGCTGCAAGAGCACATTGCATGCTTGCATTGGACTTGGGAAGAAAAAGAGAAAAATCTTGGCAGCTTTGACACTGATTATATTCACAATCTTTTTGCTTATCCACCTACTAACACGATCCACTAGCCCTTAGCAATGTATTAATCAGTTACATCCATCTACTTACCTAGTAACCACCTATTATCCTACAGGACCTATACTTTATGGGTGTAGGTCACAGGCTGAAATCTCATATGAACTCAAGTTTGTGTCCTCAACTCAGTCATAAGAGGCTTCCAATGGATGGTGTGCTAGGACTTATATATCAGTTCACTATGGCAAGGAAAAACTGGGGTCCTGGCACAATTCTGACTTACAGGCTGCTTGATCTAATTCAACCCTTCTTGCATGATTTCTAAGGCCAACTAAGCTGGAACAAAGAGGTAAAAGGACACAGCTTATATTAATGGGAATAACGCATTAAACTTTAAAGTAGTTCCCCCTATAAATGACAAGGGGCTTATTAGTAAATTACCTGCGTATCAAATCTAAGACTAGATTTAACAAATTAACAGAGGGATTACCCACAAGATATTGTAGAATCATTTGGCAATGGTGATCGGTCAATTGATTATCTAATTGCTTGCTAGCACAAGAAGATCCTTTGAGTCTTGACACAATTGCATAGCCTACTATATATATGTGTGTGTACTTTAAGAAATTTCCCCCTCGACACTGTCAAAGTTTTCCAGGTTGAAGAATATAAGGCAAAACCTAGTTTTGACCTGTTCAAAGAACAATGGGTTGTGTTGTTCAGGTCCAGGTTTTGGGCCAGTTCTGGATTCATAGGTAGTACTCAGTCCAGTTCTCAGTCTGGACTGGGGTTCGAACTTTGTGATAACCAGACCTGCAGGACCAATCTCCTGCTTGTGAACCACACCCAACATCAAACTAGTCTGTATGCTACAAGATTACCATTGCAGCCAGACTGCACAACTTGTCTTTTGCAAAAACCAGAACTTGGATCTCATTATTGTTTGGAATTCTTTTTTTCATACGGTTCGATCTGCAGATGTTAAGTCAGCAATGGGTCTGATGTGCAACTTTTTTTTTTTTCCTTGTCTACCCTGGCCCCATCCATCTTTTCAAGAAAAAGATGGATGATGCCCAGACACAAATTTTGGGTCCTGTTATGCACACTTTTGAAAATCGAGCAAATAAGTTATCCCTTTTAGTCATGTGATTAGATTGGAAGAAGGTTGTGATTTCTATCTATTTTAATGTGACAATTTATATTGAGTTTGAGCTCCTTTGACTATTAGTTTGTGTATTTTGTCAACTAGATTTTTTTAATTAAAATTTTCTGTTTTCTTGACAAGTTCGTATATTTTTTGCTTGTTTGCACTAAAAAATTGTATTTTCTTCTCTCTTCGACTAAATTCATTGTTGCTAGTTTGCACAACTTGAACACAAAGTAGCATTAACGTTGTCAAAGGGAATTACAATTTACAAAACTTTAAATATTTGCCTTGGATTTCTCCCATTATAATCACATTTACAAAGAAAGCTTTGCAAAAAATTTATGCTACAAACAAATGTGATAGTGACTCCAAAGAATGATGTTTCTTACTAAAAATGAATGTTTAAAAAAATGTGTGACACAAACACAAATGTGATTAAAATGAGTGTATTATAAGAGAGGTTTATTGTATGTGGAATTGGATCAAATTTTTAATTTGAAAGTATTAACAGAAAGACCAAAACAAAAATTCACCAACTTAAAGAATATGTTTCAATACCTACTATGTTACAAGGTCCATTAGAAAAATTAGGCCAAAATGAAATTGGAGGTTGCTGTAAAAATTAAAAACTAATAGCTTAGTTGCTAGGGACTCACACCAAAGGATCTACTTAACATCAACAACTGGTTAACTCTAGTTCTCACTTCTAGCTTCTTTAAATCTCACTAGTGTTTCTGTTACTGGTGAATTTTCACTAAATTCCAACCTGAAAAATGTGATTTCTAATATGGGGGGATTGCTAACATGTTTAAGTGATGAAAAAAAAAGTGTGCACATAGCTGATAGTACATTAACTCTTCTCTCACACAAACTACAAGGGTGGAACAAATGACCACATTTTGCCACAATATTTTTCTAATTGCCTACTCCCAAAGGAATTGACCATGTTTTACAAGTACCTTTCTTTGAAAAATTGTTGTCCAAAGGGAAATCATGTCTTGGGAACTCCTAAATAACATGATCATGTATAACCAACAAACAATAAGAAATAAAGAAAGAGAACTTGCAAAAATAGGATGAAGCATCCAAATATATGGGCTAACACCAACCCTTAATGGTGGTGTATTTAACTTAATGTTCAATATTTCCACCCATAAACATCAAAAAAATAATTTTAACAATAAGAGACCATTTAAATCTTTGCATCTAAGCCAATCGTTATCACTAATCAAAATCATAATAAGAAAATGTTTTTCAAAGTTTTCTTCATAACCTTTTGACATTTTGACCATATTTAGTTCACAACATGAAAATTTTCACCATCATGTTACAAAACTATCAAAGATTGATTGTTACTATGGGATGGAGATGCTCTTAAAGTTTAATTTCTTACTATAAACACTAATCGTTCCACAATTAAAGTTTACGCCACATATTACATAGTCATTGCACAAAAGAAATTGAATATGGCACTAAAGGATATATCTTACATCAGACAAAGTGAACACTAAGTTTCATAGTTATTAACCATCTTATAATTTAAAAAGTAGCTTTGTTTAAAGATATTATCATAGAAAATAGATTTCATCATTGTAGGTGAGAAGAGAGTGGAGACCAGACCATTCTCCTTCTCTACTAACACCTATTTCTTGGACAAATGTTAAATATAATATAATCACATGCCATATCTCACTTAGAAATTTTTTAACTTCACAACATATAGTTTCCAAAATCTGAAGTATATCTAAATGTGGATGAAAGCATGATACACACTAATTTGACAAAGTGCCCAAGGACCAATGTTAGGCGGTTTTCACTTTTTTTGATAATCATTAGTTATGGTTTTTATGCTTCTATGTGAGAATCCGGTCGGTTCTTCATTTCAAAAAAAAAAGGGGCGTACAAGAACCATCATGGGTATCAGAATTTTTCCCAAAAAAACACTTTGGTTTTCAAGCTTGGTAATTTTCAACAATTTGAGAACAACTGGTTTTTTTGGTTGGTTTTCACAAGCCGGATTTCAGAAATTTGATTTTTTTTTTGGGAATTTTTTTCTTTTTTTTGGACAAAATTTTTTTTTTGAACATATTTTCAGAAATTTATAAATCCACAATTTCATCTTTTTCAAAAGCTCTTTCAAATTGTTCTAACTCCTCTTCTAATTTTGCATTTATCCCAATAAGTTCTAAAAGGTTAGAAGGGGATTTACAACCAATTCTATAATCATTGGGTCAATTTTTGTTCAAAAAAAATATTTTTTCTAAAATTTCTAATTATAAACAACATTTTCTCAAATTAATGAGGATTCCAACCAAGGAAAAGATCCTTTCAGTCTCTATTTGAAAACCAACAATCCTTAAAATTTGATGAACAAGAAACCCAATTGTGAGAAACATGGCTTCATGTTTCTCCCACCATTGAAGGGGATGCTTGATCTCCTTCACATCTACCTAATAACACCAGAAAATCAACATTTTTCAATTAAAAAGTTTTTATTTGCTAAATCAATACCCCATGTTGTCATTTGAAAAATATCCAAATTATTGTCATCATCCACTCTCTAATCAATAAAATCATTATCAAATTCTATTGATGGATACAATTGATAATAACATTTCATGAACATAGGATATAATGACATTGTATGATATTACTCAACACTTACTACTCCTTGATCATGACCAATGAAAGAAGACACTAAGTGGAAACTTTTAAACTCTTGGGTCTAGGAATAAAGCTAACATATCATGTGCCTTTTTTTCATCAAATTTCTTCAAAAAGGAAAAAGTCCACAAACTTTTTTTCTAATGTTGAAGGTCATGCAAATTAACAGAATCCTTTTCATTAAGGTTTGAAAAGATGGTGCATTTTCTGATTCTTTTATCAATTTCAAGCTCATGGAAATGGCAAAATGAAAGGCATCACTTAACAACCAATGTCCCCTAAATTGGTTTAGAACACAAGTAGTTACAACAAGGAAGAGATAATCAACAACAATTTGACAAATTTGCCATGTCAAAAGGGGTGGAATTCTAATTGTTATCATCATTAAACTATGCCTACTATAACAAAACATTATAGTATTTTTGAACTACATGACTTCTTGAAAAATAATGATTCTATTAGCAAACCTACAAAGAAAAAAATAGCAAATGATCATTATCTACATTTTAACGAATCTCAACAAAAATAATAAATAAGCAAATATTAAAGTTTTGATAATAGCCTTGTTTTAACTAAAGCATTTAATTTTATTTGAAGTATATTCGAATTTACACAAGCCTTGTTCCATTCTTATCTACCCCTCTCTAACTTTTTCAACCAAGTTATGCATTTTCATAGGTCAAATTGGGCAATTTTGACCAATACATATTCAAACCCTTACAAACTTTTTCATCAGGTGAAACATATTGACAAGCCTTAGAGAATGCATAGCCAAAACAATTACCTTGAATTTTTTTTGTCAAACTTAAAATATCACAAGTTATAATAGATTTTAAAGTTACAATCATAATATTTAAATTAAATCTTTCATCTTTAACATAAACAATGATTTTTTTCCTCAAGTCATATTTGTTTAACAACTCAATCAAGTCTTTGGTTAATGCATGCCTAAAGCTATTAGATGTTTCAAGAAGCCCAATTGTAATATGTTTTGGCTATCAATCAACCCCCAAAATTTTAACAACAAAGGCAAAAATGTCATAAGCCCCTTTTGACATCCAGAAATCAAAACTTGCTATTATAGAATAATAATCTATTAAAGCAAGTAGGACATACAATTATTTAACTTTTTCCACCAATTTTGGCCAAATTTCTCTTGAAAATTGTTTCCTAGAAAGTAAAATAACCTTTGGACACAAACATAGACTAAACCTTTTTAACCACTAGCTTTCAACAAGAAGCATTGGCAAATAATTTTTTACAATTAAAAGAGGTAAATCTTCCAAAAATTGCTTCTACTACACATCATCTTTCCTCTAAGAATCCTTGGTAGCAAAAAAGTTAGAGATAATAGTTCCATTTACATGAGGCCTTTTCTTTGCAAGTTTTTTCCCATGAAGTTCTTTTAATAAATTGTTTATTTTTTTTCAAATATTTTTACAATCATATAATGGTTTTCATAAAAATGTTTTTTTAATGCAATAATTCCAATTGTAATCTATACAATATTAAAACTTTTCCTTGCTTGTGTTTTGGTATTTGTTATTAAACTAAACTAGCATAACATAGAATGCATCTCATCAATTAGTAACACTTAACATCTACTAGTTTATTTTCATTTACACAATAAAATGATCATCATAATGCATTTTTACTATCTTGTCTCCACTTTTTTTTTTCAATTTTTTTTCATTTTTTCTTTCCCCTCATTTGTATTAATATTTTCTTTTGTTTGCATCCTTGGCTAGATTCTAGAGTCTTCTTCCATTATCTCCTCTTCCATTACAACATCATTTAAATATATTTCATCATTATTATTCATTGTGTTTTCATTTTGGGATGACTCTTCCATAATTAGTTGCAAGATGAAATTCTACTAAATGACTGGCAAAAACAACCAAACAATAATATGCAAACTTCTAAATTACCAATAAACAACTTTACAAAGGCATTTGAAAATTACAAAAAATGTTTACAAAGGGCATTTACAAAAATGAAATGCAACGTTAAAATGTAAATGAGTTCAGGGAACCCTACAACCAAAAAAGAAAAAAAAAAAAAACTAAATTAAACAAAGCCAAAAACATCAAAACAAAACAACAAAACTATTGAATAAAAAAAGGTTTTAAAAAACCTACCTTTTTTTTCTTTTTTTAACCTTGTGCTCCAAGCTCCAACTTGCACATGGTAAAAAAGGGGGGAATACAACACCCCAACAAGTAACAACAATAACACAAAGCAGGGAATAAGCAATAACAACGAAAAGCAAAGAGTGAGTAGCAACAACACAAGGGAAGGTGAGGTGAGTACTTGAATAAGCAACAACAATGCAAGGCAAGGAACAAGCAACAACAACACAAGGCAAGGAGTAAGCAACAACAACCTCAAGCGAACAACAACAACATAAGACGAGCAACAAGTAGCAGCAACCAAACAATGCAAGGCAAGGAACAAGCAGCAACAACACAAGGCAAGGAGTAAACAACAACAACCTCAAGCGAACAACAACAACATAAGACGAGCAACAAGTAACAGCAACCAAACAATGCAAGGCAAGGAACAAGCAGCAACAACACAAGGCAAGGAGTAAGCAACAACAACCTCAAGCGAACAACAACAACATAAGACGAGCAACAAGTAGCAGCAACCAAGACGAGTAATGAACAACAACAACCAAGGTGAAAAGCGAATAGTAGCAACGCAAGGTGACCAGCAACCAACAACAACACGAGAAGTGACTTGCAACAATGCAAGATGAAGAGTAAGCGAAAGCAACACAATGCAAGGCGAGGAGCAAGTAGAAGCAACACAAGGCTAGGAGCAAACACAAAATACAAAAGCAAAGAAAAACGTGAAATAAACACTCAAGTAAAGAGGCTAGAAAGGCTTTCAGACTCTATTACACTAGTGGTCTACCCTGGCAGAGGTGCCACATTAAACCCTAAACCTAATATGGTTTCCTTCTTCCTTCCCAGACCTTGAGAACTGGATCTGGGTTTTCATGTGAAAACCCATCCAGTTCACTTCTTTCTTTTTTGCCGATTCCGCTTCTTCTTGTCAATTCTCACATGGGTGAGAACCTTAAAATTGGTTTTGAGCCAGGTTTTCACCAAAAATGAGAACAGTCAGTTCTCAATGTGAGAACCAAACTAAGAACTGGTCTTAGAACTGGGTCCCCAAGTGAGAACCGCCCAACACTGCTAAGGACTCCTACACACCATGTACTTGAAGAATGCCAACATTTCTTGATTAAGTAAATTTGAGCGTCTTTGACATTTTGATCCATTTGGGATATTTATGGTGTTGAAATGACCTAAGGACCTTAAGGATTAAAGTTTGGCACTTAGGTGACTTGGGATTTAAGGGCTTGGGGATGTGAGGACTATGTTGGCTATGTTATTTACCCGCTTTAGGTCGGGCCCAATACTTTTGAAGACGCTTCATTATTAAACTTGTCCCCCACCAGTGGGCTTTTTAGCTTTGACCCATCATAAAGCATGAGGCATCACTAAGGTTATTATCATGAACCTAAACTTATGTAGATCATGAGGCAGGAGGGGAGCCTACTCCTTAGGAGTGGGTTGGATCTTATGCATACACATAAAGGCATAATAAGATCACACATAAGATCCCTCACACTCTTAAGGAGAAGGCATAATAATGTCTCTTCTCTATATGAAAGGAGGGATATATTCATGGAAAATAGTGCCCCCTCCAAATACAAAAAGCAATTCTCCAAGTGCCTTTACATGCTCACAAACCCTCTGGAAGAAAGGAAACTTTTTTTTTGGGTTATGTGTAACTTAAAAGTCAGCAACTGAAAAGCCATGGTCTATCTTCATATCCCTAGTACCTCTAGTTCTAGTTTTTTGAAAATCTAGAAATCAAAGATCCCATGTGACATGATGCCCTTTCATTTGGGTTAAACCAAGGAGGGCAGGCCTCGCACCAAGCCCGACCAAGACCAGGACCAAGACCAGGGTGTGATGCCCTCTTGAATTCAGAATCAAATAACCTGCCTTTTTCAGAAATCAAAGAATCAAAGAACCTCCAGTTCTGGTTTTTGCAAGAACTTCAAGTTTTCATGAAATGACTGGCAGGTTTGTAGAAGGTTGTTCAACTGGTTCTTAGATTTTTTGAGAACTCCAATTTTATATCAGAATTGGTTCTTAGCTTTTTTGAGAAGTCTGACAGTATATATCAGAATCGGTGCTCAGATTTTTTAAGAACCACAGTTATATCTCTTAGAAGAGCCATGCTGATAACCACCAGTAATTTGGTGCCATTTCTAATACCGCCCCAACATTGGTTCTTATGTTATTATGTCTTTTGTACAACAAAACAAGTTGTTGGTTGTTCCTGGCCCATCTTTTCCAAATTCATTGTGCCAACCGAGGTCTTCAAATAATAGTCCTAGTCACTCATAGTTTCAGATACCTGCAGAACAGTATGCAAGGTAGGTTGCTATCAAACATACCTTGGACTCTTCAGGATCTTCTCCAGCAATTTCTTCACGATGGTTTCACTTCTGGGCTCAGTGCCAAATGCTTGTTCTGAATTTTTCAGTTGTAAATGGTATGCCCATATCTGACACAATCCATAATCAGATCACCTGGAACAGGGTCCAGGACTTGGCCATCATCAAAGACATGTGACGGTTAGCCTCTTCAAGAGTATGAGCTACAACAACTTTGCCTCTGTCAGTCAATTGATCGCCAAGTACAGGTTTGCAACACAAGATGAATCATCTTGCCCCAAACTTTCAAATGCTGTAACTGCTTCACCAAAAGCTCAATTTTCACAATGCAAGCCCTGGCACTGACTATTCACTATGGAAAAGACTGCTATCTGCTTTCCACAAGCTCGTCCATTTTTTTAGACTCAGAAAGCAGTGCACTAGACCTTCAGTACACTCAATCTATTTTACTACTGCCATGACTCAGTGATCCCAACATTTGGCAAAACAGAACCTCCTCAAGATTAAAACCTGAGGTACAAGCATGATGATTGAACTCTCCAGTGACAGCCAGTGTAGACTCATGCCTTCCAAACATGGATCTGCAGTTGAAGGAAACCAGACACAAAAGTGACTATTGGATGGGACATCCAGAAACAAACACAAAGCTTGGGTAGCTCATAAACATATCATCCTGCTTTGAGGCCCTGGCATGGCACTTGGTGCTACAATTGTGACTCATGAACTCTGTTTCATACAAAACCCTCATGGTTTGCATCTCCTTGTGTCTGGTAGCTGTTATCTTGGCCCTTTACCAGGAGGTACAAATGGAATACAGAAGTTTAGTACATCGGAGTGAAAGCAGAGGACATGCAGATGCTGCTGCTGTTGGTCTATTCAAACTCATCAGCACCATTATATCTGACCTCTACCACAAAAATGGTCATGTTCAGATCCAGAGAAGGTAACTTGAACTGTATATGAAACCTCACTCTTCTGCTTCCTTGGTAGATGACCTAATAAACACAAATATGTTAGGCAGTCCAAAAGGGTTTCCTGTTATCTAGTATGAGGGCTGTGGTGCTGCCTCTCTCCTGTTGAACCTGTACCTTTCTCTTATGCGTACTCCATAAACTTGAGCCCTGTGAAATAAGAAAATGCCAATTTAATTTACCATAAGAAAATCAAGGTTCCATAGCAAAGGAAAGTATCAACAGTTGTTAACAAGTGTATAGTGCTGCATCCCTCCTTTTCATGAGCAGCATACCAATATTCCAACAATATGAGCAGCACTGTAAATAATGAGGCATGTGCCAGTGTTTCATCTCCTAGAATTTCCTCCTTTTGTCAGGCGGGACTTGGGCAAGGTCTGGGAGAGGATGATCTGGGTGTTGCAATTCCACAGTTCCCTGACTGTATGGGTCGGCGGTCTGCAGCTGTAGTTTGTAAATGTCTCTCTGCTTGAGGTTGTCCTGCAAAGAAAAGAGGTACTTGGTTAAAAAACAGTGAGGAGCTAAGTTTATCAAGTGAAACCTTCTGAATTCAGACTGATTTTATTGTCTCCTTTTGTTCTTCAGTGCACTCAAGAGTGATGATATCCTTTTCATCAAATCACAAACTCCCATTCACAACTGAAACGTACTTCTGATTGTTTACCTGCACCAACTTAAGTGGTCAAATATTCATCAATCCTAAATCATCTTCCGGAAGAGACAGAAATGTCACCTGCCCCAGCTTTATTTTTGGGACATAGAGTTTGATTTCAAATTTATCTGCAAATAAAGAAATAAAACTATGTTTGCTTACTGTACTTTCCTCTTAGACTGAAACCAGCTGAATGTCAGATACCAATATACTACCTTATTTAGCAGAACCAGAAATTGACCAAGGCAGCAAAGCTGTAGCTGACACATGAAACCAGCTGAATGTCAGATCCAACATACTACCTTGTTTGACAGAATCAACAATTGGCAGTGGCAGTAAAGGCTCAGCCAGTAACACAAATGCTAGTGGAGATCTGTTGCTGACAGATATTTGAATTTGCTCTGTTGTTAATCCGCATGCTGGTTCGGTTTGATACTACAGAGACTTTCCACATTGACACCTATCACCCCACCCCCTGCAAGTGTTTCAGGTGGAACTGCACCATGTACCTTGGTTGAAGGTGACCTGCAACATACACAAGCAATTCGCATATAAGACTTTAATATCCTCCATTCATACAGCCCCATAGATCTGATTGGTCAAGCCTTTTTAGGAATTTACAAAACAGAAAGCAGCAAACCCCATAATTATGCTAGCAAACTGCAGAAAGCCTGCAAGAATCTGAGCTGTTGACAAAGGCTCTCATAAGCCAATACACCACATGCCCATAAGCAAGATGGAAGTAAATGCTCCCAAAATGGAATCCCATATATGTGTCGGTCATGCAGAAAAGAGATGTTCTCTGGGAGACATGCTGAAGTCACTTACACTTTTGCATAGGGGTCCATAAACATCTTCTCTGTTGCAGGCGGTTGCAATGTTGGTGCAGCCATTGATGTTGCAGAGACAGGAGGCCATGGTAGAGGGCCTGGGCTAATACCAGTGGGGTAGAAAGTGCCTCCTGCCCATTAATCTCCCTAGGTCCCTCAATATGGAGCTTTTGTTTGTTGATATATGCAAGGTGTGGACATTATTGCAAGGCACCCAGGACATGGGAGGGAGGTAGAGGTGGAGCAAAGTTCAATGGAAGTCAATCTGTCAGTGCATGGTAAGATTGAGAACCAAGTTCCCAACACATGGTGAGAGGACTGAAAAGAGAGCCGCCATGAGCAGCTTGGCAAGCATTTGGATGGCTCTCAAGAGGCACAATGGGACCTGATCAAGCAAATTCAGATGGATGTGAAGGAAACCCAAGTAAGGATCTCTACCCCTAGAAAGAAGACTGATGGTTGTGAAGAGGTAGGAAGAACTGACATCTGGGATGATGAGGCAACACCTAGTGTGCTCCAAATAGGAGAGATTCCTCTCACTTGTACAGTGGCTGAGAAAAACAGGATTAGGAAAAGGATCCTGGAGTACTATGGGCAAGGCCAAGATCTATACTCCCAAGGATTGTTGGTCCCAAGGAAGAAGCAGAAAAGAACTTTGGTGAACTAGATTCATGGTGAAATTGGCCACATTTGGAAGAGGACACTGGAAGAAGTGAACCATCTGCTTCTTCTGGCATAATACAACTGAAGCTGTGCGTGAGGTGATACAAGAATGTGCTGAGTGCCAGTTGGTGAGGGAAATTGGGGCAATGAAGTCAGGAGTTGAAGAATTGCAAAGCATCCCCATGTGTGAATTCTTTAGTAGGGTGGCTCTTGACACAGCTGGCCCATCACCTGAAACCAAGAGGAGAAACATGCATCTATTGCTAACAATAGACAACTACTCCATGTAGGCCAAAGCAAGTGCTGTGGCTGACCGCTTTGACAGTGGTTCATTTCTTGGAGAATGAGGTCATTTGAAGGTTCAGGGTTCCAAAGTATGTCCTGACAGACAATGCCACAGAGGGGGCAGGAGAATTTGCAGAGATGTGTAGAGATTACGGCATTGAGCACTAGCACCAAAACCTCTGAAGAAATTCTTAGTGTAGTTGGAGGAGCACTTACAACGCGGAAGATCCCACTGGGCATTTTGGAGAAGATAAAGCTCCAGCCCATCCACAAAATGGCCATGTTTCAGTCTGTTGTAGAGCAGGAATCACTGCACCTCCAGCAAAAAAATCAAATATGAGACCTGCAAACCCACCTGGTAGCGTGATGTTGCATAGGTTCAAGGCATCCCCAATATGCACATGTAGTTTTCGAGAGGTTAGACCCTAGTTGCAAGCTCAAGTCCTCATGTTTCCAACCATCATGTTTGCAGTGTTGGATTCAGAGTGGCAACAATGAGTGCTTGATCCCTCATTCATCTCCCTGCCCCCTGCAAATACTCTTGCATATTTGTCTTCATCAGAAGCAAATGGGCAGCTACTTGCAACAAATTCTTTTCCTCCTTCAAGCTCTGACAGATTGAAAGCCCGCCTTCCAACCATAATAACTGCTGGATCAAGCTCCCAACCATGTATATCTATGGCAGTCCAGAAATGTTGAAGGAGTCACGCAGCTGTGCCTGCTCCTAGTCTGAGATTCCAACAGGACCATCCTCTGGAAGAAGTGGCGGAAGAGTTGTGAACACATCATAGTAGGAATCTGTGAGCACCTTCTGTGGGAAGCAAACACGTTGTATGTTTCCAGGTTTGTCAAGAAGAAGAATCTGAGCTCCTGCTAGAGGGTGCTGTTCCCTTCTTGCCACCTCCAACACCTGCACATGGTTGTACCTGGCAAACAATGTGAAGAAGACAAACCCAACACATGAAGAAAAACAAAAGCCAAGAATTGCATGAGCCAAAATCTATAGAGAAAAGTCCTTGATTCTTATGACCTAATTCCATCTCTGAGAGATGGACATCTCCAGGAACAATAACAGCTACCAGCCCTGATTCTTATGACCTAGTTCCTAATTCCATTTCTGAGAGATAGATCTCCGAAAACAATCGCAGCTACCAGCACTGCTCTCTGTGGGTGTGTCTCTCTCTGTCTGTCACTGTGTCACTGGGTCACTGTGTCTCTGTTTCTCTCTGGAGTTCACAACAATGAGGATCAGGACTGACATTGTTCTGAATTTGGCAAGCAGTTGAACATCCTCGTCCTCTACAACAACGTCCCAGGCATCATCATAATCGTCGTCGTCTTGTGCAAATTCTTCAACATTCTGTTGCTGCTCCTCGATCTGGGTCCCTTCTTCCTCTTCTTCTTCACACCACCCATCTCCTCCAGCGTAACAACAACAAGAGAGCTTCTTCTTATCATCTTCCTGTGTCCGTCCAACAACCCCATCATCTTCTCCTTCTTCACTACTATTGTTGGCCTTACAACTCCTGCTGCTACTACTATGTGCATTTGCAGGATTTCCGCTTCTTTTCTTCTGCCAAACAGCAGATCGCCGCGGCTCTACAACAACAGATGCCAAAAAAAAGGTTCAGCAACTGATGATGATGATGGAGCTTTTGTGAGTTTTCTTGCACAACAAATCCTGCAGCGACATGAGATTCACCTGTCTTGTGGCAGCCACTTGAGGCAGGAAATGTAGCGACACGGGTTATGCAGCAGCAGCTTCTTCTTCTGCCACGTCGGAAACCCTAGTCTTCTTCTTCGTTTTCGAGACTGGTTGTTTCTTGTGCAGCAATGGGTAGTTGTTCTTTTACAGTAGTGCAATGCACTTTTGTTGGGTCTTTTCTGTTCTTCTCCGTGACGTGATTCCAAAGCCTTTGACCCCCTTCCTCCTTTCTTCTTTTTGTGTCCAAGAGATGGAAACCCTAGGAGATGGAAACCCTAGCGATGGCAGAGCTGCTTCTTCTTCACCTCCACCACCAGTAGTCGAGCATCGTCATCATGGGGGCGCTGCTGTTTCCAGCAACCTCGCAGCAGCTGCACTCGTTGCACAAATTCTGGTCGCAACCCATTTCGCCATCGCCGCCTGTATTCCCAGCAACCCAGTTCCTCATACCCCAAAAACCCACACACTTCTCTTCTGCTACCTCAAGACTCTTCTGTGTGAGATCAGTTCACCGAACCGATCCTCCGTTTTCCGGAAGATTACGAGGAACAAGGCATCTTCCTGAGTTCGAGAGAGAATTTGTGGTTATGGCAACAACAACAGCAGCTTCTCCCATGCCTGGCTCGCTTGAGACTTTGGAGGAGACAGTACAGATCGCTGCCACATTGGAGAATGGGTCCTTGCCATCTGGTAGAAGAAATCTGGAGGCAATCTTCTTCGATCTTGATGATACTCTTGTTCTCACCCATGCTGCGGACACAGTCGCTCATAAGGCTGTTCAGGTATGTATGTATGTATGTTGCAGTGCTCTGAAGCTCCAAGAGCTTTGGATTGCATCTCCAGGGTTCTCCTGAGTTCTTCTTGTTGAGCATTCCAACTGTTAGAATTGTTGGTTGCTTTCTTGAAACTTTTTCCAGATGCTGGGATTTTGTCAGTTCTCTGTTGTAATGAATGGGATGGGATGTAGAAGAGCTTCACCATTTACCATCTTCCTGCAGTGCTTGCTTGATGGTCAATGCATATAAGGAGCAGGAGATGGGTTTCAGGAATAACATAAATTGAATCCTAAAAGGTTCCAGACAATCTGAATTGTGTTGGGGTTTTGGGCGAGCTCAGTCAATGATGAGAACTGAGGGTACAGCTGCCTGAGATCTGATGAGGTCCTGTACAAGCCTGAGCAAGGCACATTGCTCCTCTCATCAATCTGATTGATAGAGAAATAGGTGTGAGAGCTTGATTGAAACTGAACTCTAAGAGAGAGAGAGAAAAGGATGTTGTTGTGCAGGCTTTGGTACAGCAGAGGATTCCACTCATGAATGGTGATGAAATGCTCAAGGTTTTTATTGCGAAATTTGATGTGCAGCCATGGGATCTCACACACCAAGTTGGCTACTTATCTTTGTCATCTCCATCTGTTTGTGCTATTTTCTATAATTCTGAGAATGTGAATGTGCTTGAAATCAGGATTGTGAACCCACGGTTCTATTTTATTCCCAGAGTCATCATGTGCACATACATGCTTATCATCTTTTTTATGGTTTTGGTACTCTTGAATCCAGAGCTTTTTGTCTCTGCATCAAAAGCTTATGAGCAGAGAGACAAATTGTAGAGCCAACCATGATTTGCATGTACCCAAAAGAAAGCTTGGTGTTCGGAAAGATGCAACAACAAGCAACCCATTTGGTTGTTGGATTTTTCTGTAGTGAACCAGGGGGTTTTATATGAATTTTGAATGGAGTATGTTTATGATGTTGCCAGGTTGAAGTCACAGAGTGGAGAGCACGGATATGGGGAGAGGCTCTTAAGAGTCAAGGTGTTGAAGACATGGAGCTTGCTAGAGTATGGCCAAGACATCCTTTACTTTTTTCATTTGTATGCAAATATACAGCATGCAGTGCTGCAGAATGAAGATGTGTGCTAGATGATGATGCTAGTTGATCCTCCTAGTAACACTAAATCAAAGTGGGTTTCTTGCTTCCATAGATTTATGGCAGCAGAGGAATTAGTGCAACCAGTTGCTTGTTTTCAGTAGATGTTTTGAACTACTTGTTTTTGGTATGCCAGGATATGCAGCGCTGTTTTGATGAGGAGAGGATGCTGTCATTTCAGTGGGCACCAGGGGTCGAAGCGGTATTTCACTTTTGACATCACCTTTCCTTTCTCAGGCAAGCTCTGTTGTGACTGTTTCTCATGGACAGCAACATCACTGTCTCTTTGTATGCATGCCTAAAAGAGAACCGGCACATATCTATTCTCTTTGGCATATGATTGCCAAAAATGTTTTAGATTCTCAACATCAATCTGTGGTACTTCCATAATGATGCAGATGGTGAGAAGCCTTCACGCACAAGGCATAAAAGTGGGCATCATCACCAATGGCCATTTCAGTGTATGTTTTTCCAGGTGTCACAGCCAGTATTTTCCATCTGAATGTCCTCAAACACATATCCAAGTTTCTGTCTCAAGGAAGTCAAACTTATGTCAAGGCAGATTGAAATTCATGTTTCCAGTCAGTGACAAAAGAGATGCAACAAAATTCTTTTATACCCAAGATTCCTGTCTTGTCTGGTGCACTTGAGATTCTTCTCAAGTGAGTGAAGAACCAGTGCAGATTTTGCCTCTCCTTCATGATTCATGGGTGCATTCCATGCCTGCAGGTTCAAAGAACAAAGCTCAATGCATGCAAGGCGGATCAGCTTTTTGACATGATTCTTGTTGGTGGAGGTAGATTTTGACTGCCATATTGGATACAATAGTAGCATATGATGCTTTTTTCCCATGTTTGATCTACTGCTGCAGAGAGCTTGTTCAGTAGCAAAATCCAGACATGTAGTCAGTGCACTTTCCTCACATGATCCTCTTGTCAAGAACATCTTAATCCTGGTTTCTTTTTGGTTTTATTGCAGAGGAACCAAATCAGAAACCACATAAGGACATTTTCTTGAAGGCCTGTAAACTCACAGGCTCCAAACCAGAAAATTCCATAATGGTTGGTGATAATCTCAAGACTGATATTCAGGTACATATTGTCGTTTGGTGCACGGTTCTTAACAAATCCCTGAAGACAATCTGTTTATTACAGGTTCAAGAGGGATCATGTAGTAACATGCGTGCTTTTATTATGGCTTATTATTGGGAGTTGATTTCTTCGGTGCACTGATGTTGAATGTTAGTCTGTCTTGAGAGTGTTCAGTGCTGTAAAATAGTTGTTTATTTGGTGGTGCAGGGAGCCCAGAATGCAGGATTTTTGGCCACTGTGTGGGTAAATGTTCACAACTTGGAGGGCCCTCCTGCAGGGGGTCCAGTGCCTCATCACATTATTCCAAACATCGGTGAACTTCCAGGAGTTCTTGAGGAATTTGGAGCTTTATCTGAAAACCCACCAAAAACTTCCGCCATGTGATGATGCCTTGAGCATCTTGACAGCCCCGAAGGTATAGAGCAGAACAAAAACACTGGATATTATGTGATTGCTTAAGCTGAAATATGTCCTGGATGGTAAGGATTGAGCTGGGGCTCATTTGCCAGGACTGTGTTTAGCTTGATGACTTGTTGCCAAACAGAAAAGTTGAATATACCAATTGCAGATAGAAGATGTTCCAGTACATCAAATATGCACATCAGATACAGTTTTGTTCGCATCAACATTATGCACACTTTCTTCAAACAGTTAGCACAATGAGAGTCATCTCATGGGTACTTGGAAATTCATTGTTGATTGAAGCAGTGGCCTTGTCGTTATAATTTGTGACGAGCCTGACACTATTTCTACAACTTATAGTATCAGTATATTGCTTCTTGGGTTTTTTGGTCTTCTCCTTCTCTTTTTTGTTTTGTTGAGCTAGCCTCTCAATTCTTTTCATGACACCTTTGATTGTAGTGTGGAGAACTTCTCAGAAAGATGTATGTGTATATATGCACATTTTGCTATTGAAGGTCAGTGCAGCTGACAATTTGTGTTCAAACTGCTCCTCAGTTTCTGTTTTCTCTCTTCATTAGGGTTGGGTATCTTCTTTTTCCTATTTGCTGATCTGTAATGTGGTCAGATCTGAAATCTCTATGAACTTGTTGATGGGTCATTCTCTCATTTCCATCCAAATTGACTGAAACCATGAGCATGGAGATTTTCTCAGTACTTCTGAAGATCATTTCTTGTGAAATGTAGAACTTGCTTTGTACTCAACTAAGGAACAACGCAACCATTCAACAGAAGGAAGGCACCGTGGATGTGAGCTGAAAATGTTTGTGTTTCAACAACCAAATTGTGGCATTGTGGAATTCTATTACCATAAGGTTCATATTACATATACTATGAACTCAAAAGAGTATGTCAAGCTAAAGGAGTGTATTCTTTGCAATATGTGTTGTTCCCAGGTATGTCCATGATTCATCCATATTTAATGGCAATAATTATTGGAATGTTGGTGGTAGGTTCCCAGCTTGAAAGGTAGATGGCATTAGAGTTGTTTCCAATTACCCATTTTTTTATTTTTTGAAAAGCATTAGTAGGAGGATTCTAATTCCAGAAAAGAAGTAAAGGGCTCAATAAAGTTGATCCATCAATTGATTTCATTAGGTGCTCTCCACATACACTACAAATTTTCTGTGAGTGCCTTCCCAGATTGAGCCAGTGATAGGTACTTAGTACAATACATTCATTATTGTATTATTGAATACATATGTTGCATGATGACTGACTCTAAATAATTTTTCTGTCTGAAAAGGTTGTAGACATTTGATACTTGAACTACAAAGATTCAAATACAAGATGCACAAAGAAATCTGAAACTTTGAAATTCATCTCCCCAGCATTGTTGAATTTTTCTGTCACAGGACTACAGTCCAGTGCATGCCAGGCAACTGCACACTACAAGATTCAATATTGTCACAATAAACTCCAGCTACCCATTATCGTAAGATTGGATGACTGATTTGAAGGTGGGCTTTGAACAAATTGCTAGCTTTAGGTCTCTGCTTTGCAAGTCGAAGATGAACATTAAACTGCTGGTCATAGATTATGAGGTAAGAATAACTAAATACTAATGTATTTTAATGCCTACTTATGTCTGCAGAATCCTCAACAGGAAAGAACAGGAAAATCAGATGGATCATGAAGCTCTCTGTTATACACACACACTGCAGAGGTACTGAATATAGAGTTAGAAAGTGGGCACCACGCCCAGAATGGTTGCTTTCATATTTGGACCAGCCCAAACTAACTATTCCCATTCAAATGGCCACAAGGATGTTCATAGCAACAGCCTTTCAATCTCCCATCCATTTGACTGAATCGAGAGGTTGGGTCACCCCTCTACAAGGTTCTCTTTGCATGCCATATACTACAAATTTCCAGGTATTGAACATATTAGACATACTTAATCCTTTAATTACATGCAAATTACAGTACTGTGGCAATATACAGATATGTACAATCCTAATCCCAGCATGAATAAACTTAATAATGTATTTTCCACATTTCCCATATCTCTTCCTGCAAGTGGGCTATCATGGCTTTGTTGATAGAACCACAGCAGCTATTGCATCATACCATGGTTCATGAATCCTGCTTGTCACAGCTGCAAGTCGATCAACTGCATCCACTAAAGTAACCAACTTCTCCATGAGACAGCTTCCACCAATCCTACGCAAAGCCAACTCTGCAATTGCAACAGCCTCAGCTCCCTTGCCTAGGATGAGAAGAGAGCGCAAGCTTGCTCCAACAGCAGCAGAGACTCGAGCAAATACAGCATCCTCAGGTGACAAACTTTTGCCTAAAACTCGTGTCATCAGTTCTGTCTTTGCAGCAAGATTTGCACTAGCTTCAGCCTCTTCCATCCCACCATTTGCAATCTGGGCCAACAAGAATCCAATTTCAGCAATTGTTGCCGTTGGTTTGTTCAACAGGTTGTCTAGTCTTCCCCTGCCACTCTCTATTTCCTTCTCCAATACACTTCCGACAATACCCTGGCCCACAAGCCCTTGTCTTGCTACCAGTAACCTGCAGCCCACCATGCAAAGTGGTCAGGACTTGGACAAGAGTGAACATTCCTAATCACCAACCCTTGCCCAAATCTTTTACTCTTTTACTGTACAGCTGTACATGATCTTGTCATTGGAGAGCTAGGTGTATAGTTTGTTCTCAACCCCTTCTACACATGTGCTGCAACAGCTGCAGCATGGGTCCTATGAGTCAAGAGAAAACCCTGCACAGAAAGTATGCAGAACATACTTGTACAAAGCATATCATGTGAAACAGAGATTCTGAAATTGTATGCGCCTAAGCTATATAGCAATATGACAGTGGCTCCTACCCAGTGGCAATGACAAGAATGCGTTGGAGGGCATTTTGGCAGTCCTGCAGCCGAGAAGCTGAGAGAACGAGAGTTTCAGGTACATTCTTCTCAGTGGCTGCCTCATTGCTACTCAGAATGTGTAGGAGGCCCAAACGAACCATTGTATGACTACTTTTCCATGCAAACTCCCTCTGCAAAATCTCCTGGCCTGCTTCCAAACCCACCAACATCAAGAGTGAACACAAAGCAAACAGAAAATAAATGTATCAGCTGATAGCTCAGAGAGATGATAGGTTTGAAAAAGATAAGCAGAAAAAGAACCCCTTGGGTCAGTGCTCAGGAGAACATGACAGCATGACCAACCTTGAGGGGTTGATGATGGCAGCTGGAAATTATTCCCAGAGTGCCCTGTTGTGATGAACATTTGACCTCCTGTGCGCATAGATGAGACTGGAGGTAAACCTGTCACCTGGGAACCTACTCGTGAAGCAGTCTGATAAACTGTATGCTGCGCTGCTAAGGACGATTCAAGTTCACTTTGTTCTCTTTCCAGACTGTGTGCTACCTCTTCAAACCAGTGAAATGTGCGTGGCAGATGCTGTGTTATTTCAGCCACAGAGATAGCTTCTTTCAATTGGAAACGTGCTCCAAAAGCCTTCCGCATATAGTCTATACCTGCTGGACCATTAATTAATGGGGCCAACGCTTGCAGACGAGTTGATGTGATGTCTTGCTTCAGAACCTGCAGTCCATCAGAACACACCAGATCTTATTTGTACCAGTTCCAACAGAGCTTATTGTGAACTCATCAATTTTACCTGGACATGGCTGAGAAACACACTTTCTTCCTTACACCTGAAGGAACTATTTTCTCAGGACTCGTCTAACTTCAAAACCCAGACTCCATCACAACAGACCACAACATCTTCTTTGTAGCAGTTCCAACAAATACATTAAGAGAGTCAAATTTCCCTGGAACTGACTGGGAAACATACTTCCTTCCATGCACTGTTTGCAACTACTTTCCAAGGACTTGTTACTTCTCAGGACTACCTATCCCAGGACCCAGTAGAGCCTATGCATAAGGAGCAAACAACAATACAAGGGACACAGCTTGTGAGTGAAGTCACCTGTATTTGTTCAAAGATGAATCGCACTCCCTTGACCAGTGAGACTGCAAATGCACTCTCTGACTCACTGTTTGGTGAAACTGCTATGGATAGTTCATCTACAAGAGACTGGTGTGCAGCTTTTGCGTCACTATCACGTATAGGAGCACCCAGCTTTAGAATCAGGCTTGCTGCATAGTCCAGAAGTTGTCGAAGATACTCAATATTGCTGCTTCCAGATTCCAGTATCTGCATACCCATTTTTTTTTAATTTCTACCTCCAGTAAAGAACATTGTTTGTGCAAAAAAACACCGTGAAGAAAGAAGCAAGGTACAAAGTAGATGGTGAACTTGTACCTGAGAAAATAGCTCCAAATCCATGCTTTCATGAAGTTCCATCTTCCATTCCTCCGGAACAAGGACCTCAAGCTCATCCCGCACCTCACCCACCAGGCTTACTATACGTTTGTAACCAGTTGGCACTTTCATAAGGTCCTCTGCAATGCTATCCCAGAAAGCATTTTCCATAGTTGCTCGTACTTGTGCCTGTCAAGACATCAGAAAAAGATAACCACTTCCTTCACAACTCTTCTGGAGTCTGTTTGTTTCAGGCCAAACCTTCAAGTTTCAGTTAGATTTCCAGATTTTGTAAGCCAAGAGAAAAGCACTTCACATAATATGAAATCCTCATCTCTTCAGGCCAGAAATAGCAACAGTAAGTATATTGACTTCCTTCCATCATCAAATCTTACTTGCATATTAGATATGTTAGCTGGAAGTGGGCTCGAAAGATAGTCCGGATGCAGGGGCTTGTGCTGTGTCATGGCACTCAAGAACTGCTGACTTGAATCATGCAGCATTTCATTTACAATTCTCTCATTGGAAAAACCTGTGTCTTGAACACGGGTTGCATCCCCAAAGAGCACTTGAGCATCCTTCGTGGTGTCCCCACTGGAGCTTACAGTGTCACCTGTTTCTGGAACAGAAGGAAAGAGAGAACGGACGGCTTTGGATTGAGAAGTCTGGCCAGCATCATTATGTGATTCTTGGGAATTTCCTCCAGGAGATGCAGAGACAGGCAAGTTGGGCATCGTGGAGTAGGATTTAGACAAAACCGGGGATGCAAATGGTGAAGGCAGAGGAAGCCCATTTCTTATTGCATCCTCAAACTTCACACGAGTATCCACCAAGGCATTTTCCAATCGCACCAGGCCCGCACTGCCAGTGAGATGCACAATACGATCCCGCAACAAATTTTGATCCTCAAACACCTGCCATATTCAAAAGGATCATGTCAGCCACTTTCTTTAACACAACTTGCTGCTACTCCAATTATTTGCAGGTTCTACAAGTAATGAATTCTCCCACTAGGTGTCCAAAGTAAATGCCACAATAAGGGAAAACCAACCTGTTTGCGAATGGCCTTGGCATCATGGCTTAGCTCAGATGGATTTCCATCAGGTAGAACTTTGCATTTCTGCAACATTGAGAGTTCAAGTTGGCATGCCATCCGCGTCAAATCTGCCTCGAGCACTTGGGCATCCTTCACCTTCCAGGCGACAAACTGATACAGGTATGAACACCATGCAGAATCAAAAGCAGCCAGCTGAGCAGCAAACGGCCTAAATTGAGGTGGTTGAACAGGTGTACTAGCAGGGCCATCAGGGCTCCAGTCAGATGACTTCTCAGCAGTACTATTGGGAGAGGAGGGGCATAAGGGTGTTGTCGAAGGACCATTGAGGATAGTTGTGGTTAAAGCTTCAAATTCAGGCAGCAACCTTGCTGCTGCTGCTGCAAGTGCAGTCTCACGTTTGCCTCGACTGCTGAATACAGCATCCGGCTGTCCTTGAATCATGTAGGCACAAAGGAATACACGAGCAGGATACCTGTCCTTGTCCTTCTCTTCAGATGTTGGTACATCCTTCCCTGTTGAGACTGCAGCAGTTCCTGCAGGAGACCGGCCAGCATCTTTGGCAACCCCTTTGTATCCCCCTTGTGGTGTGAGCTTTTTCCCTGATACGCTTGCAACTGAAGCTCCAGTTCTACGGCTAGGTGGTGACAAGTGCTTGAGAAGATGGTCAATTTGTGCAGCTTTAGTGGCATGACCTGCTAAGGAGAGCACAAGCCGGCTTTCTATGCGCCCCAGGAGAGCCTTGACAGTGCGCAAAGTCAAAGGTGATGTTATGCGAGCTGCCAGCTGCTCGAATGCTATTGATGTCACCGATTCGACATTGATTGCACATGCCACATAATCTTGTGCTAATGAATATGTTGTGCGCCTTGACCTCCTAAACTGTCTCCAGCACCTGTGCGCATCCCATTCAAACAATTAGTTCAAAAGCCAACACATAGTTACACCTCCTCCCTATCTCAAACAACATCTCTCTCTGCAGCGATCTAAATACTTTATTCCATGCACAAATATGAATATCAACCTACATCTACAAGGCAAACCTATGATGGACAGATATTGTCCAGTTCTTGCTCCAACACAATTGATGTAGGCACACAACTAACCTAGTAAGCTTGCGGCACAGACGATCCCCATGCTTATGGAGCTTGTGGCCCTGGTTGTGGCATACACCCCTACACCCGCCCCTTTGTCTCAGAAACTCTGCTCGTTGTCTTCGCGCCTGAAGGAACAAATAATTATATTCAGCTCAAAAGGATTTTACTCAAAAAGAGGATCTGATGTGACCATCTGCAAAAAACAAAGTAAAACCTGTTCAAGTTGACCAGCAAGGAGGAAGATTAGTGGAAAAAAATTTACTCGTTGCAGACGGTCCTCTAGCTTTTCCTTTTTCTTTCGCAATTCCAACTCCCTCTCTCGAACAACTGCTTTAGCAACCAGGCGAGCTTGAAGGACACTGGCTTGTGCTCTGTTCTTCTCTGCTCTCAGCAGGCCAGCCCGTTTCTCTTCAGCAGCTGCAATCCTCTTGCAAATAGCCACACGCAAAGCTTCAATTCGCTCCCGATCCTTTCCTTCTTGATGAGTGCGATGCATCACTGACTGTGCTATTCTTTCATGTGCAGCTGCATGCCGTTGCTTTTCTGCCTCCAGCAGTGCCAGTCGCTTGTTCTCTGCTTGGAGCACTCTCAATTCCACCTTGCAGCCTAGCTCCTCACGCTCACGCTCTGACCGAAGCTGTGCTTCTGTCTTGGCTGCCACTCGAAGTTCATGTAACTTTGCCAGGCGCATCTGTTCCTGCGCCAAAAGCTCTGCCCTGAACCACCCTTCCACCATCACTTTGTCTGTCTATGAAAGAGACAAACAACAAGAAGGAGATGGACCTAAAAGATGCCACAATACTATACAAGTGCATGTCAAGAGGAAACAAACACCAGCAAACAAGGTACCTTTTCTGCTCAGCAGCAGAAAGTTTAGCTTCCAGGCGTTGAGCCAGATCCTCATACTGTGGAGAACGTGGGCTTGTTCTTGGCCGGGAACGTGCCTTGTTGGCCAGCCACTCATGAAATTGCTGTAGGCAAATGCAAAAGAACAAACATTGGAAAATCATGAGCTAGCAAAGCCAGAGAAAAACTAGAAGCTCTTACTGATCAGTTCTTTGCAAGATTGGACAACAGTGGATCGTTCAGGAGAGAAGGAATAGTACTTGTCGTCTCAAATCAGCCTCTTTGAGCCTGGATTCAATACCCTCAAGACTTGCAGGGTATTTTGATTTGCTTTCCATGGTCTCTACAAGGCGTCGCCGCACCCGTTTTGGAACAGGGGAACCAGAGGTGACACATTCTGATATCTCAATGTCGAAGGCAATGCCTGTACCTGGGTTGAGCATCATTCTTCCATCCATGCCGCTTTGCTCTATACTCATGGAAGCCGCCATTGCTCATTCACTTTCCTTGCCCTACATGCCCACATAACTTTCCAATGAACACAACTCTCAGCAAATTTTTGACCTTGTTGCTGATAGACTACAATCAATTTCTTCAAGCTCCTTCATCTTAATTACAGAGCTCCTGTGAACTCCAATAGTCAACCAAGAGACATCTAGTCTCTTGTATTCTCCCTATGAATTGCCACACTCAGTGAGCTTTAATGTGATTGGGAGGTTAGAGGCCTCGCAAAAAACTGACAACCCACAGCCTATCACAATTTGTTTATTGACAAAGACACCAATTTTTTTCTGTCCCTACTTCTTCTGCAAACCACACTGCTCATGCGTGAGGAAACCTCCTGTAGACTCAACTCTGCTTCAAGAGCTGCCAACACCAAACAGATGATGCAAATGCTTCTCACACCATGTCAAATTGTGAACAGAAAGGGGAATCGCAATGAAGAGTCTGCTGAATCGTTAAAAGATCAATATCTCATCTCTTCGCATATATTCATGTGTATATTTATGTATATATATCTCCCCCAACGTTTCCTTATCTCACATCCCATCAAACCTGTCAGAACTTCACAGCAATCTCTTCCCTGCAAATATTTAGTGCCAATTAGATGAAGAGTTCCTTCAATCTTAGTAGTCTGGTCAAGTCAGGACTGGACAGAACTGCGCAAGTACCCACACACACACACACTCTCTCTCTCTCTCTCTCTCTCTCTCTCTCTCTCTCTCTGTGTCTGGGGCAATTGTGGATCCAATGTTGTGGTTAAGTGAAAGCATTCTCTGTTTCAACAATCCACAAGCCCACAATCCTTCATGAATCTAGAAAAGATGTATGAAGATGCTACAGATATCAGGTTACAACTGTTTACGAGACACAAACCTGAAAACCCCCCTTTTTTCCCGAAACGCGAGCAGTTCCAATTGCGGCAAGCTCTCCGCACTTCTTCTTCTTCTTCTTCTTCTTCTTCCCGACACAGTCACTATAGGGGCGCACCCACAAGTGAAGATTCTTTGCACCACACCTGATTTTCGGCAGCACCCACAGAAACGGCCGTCCGATCAACTCTCAACCAAAACCTGCATGAGACAACACCAAAACCGTTTCCTCTTTCATCAATTGTGGGTGGAATTCCCGTCCACTTTTTCTCAACCCAAAAAAAAAAAAAAAAAACTCCGAATTTTTCCTCACTACGGGACTGACTTTCTGCTCTAAATAACACAAAGAAGCCGCTTTCTTGCTCATAACGACCTGCACAAGAAATTCGTTCCTGCTTCCCCTATGCACAAGCCATCTATATATGGCCCCCCGAAGGTCGAACGTTGCCACTCCAGATCCTCAAACTTCCAACAACACAAAACAAATCTTGCAACCAAAAAAAAAACAAAAAAACGGCAAATGAAATCAATTCCTTATCAAAACAGCCAGCCAGCCACTACCTACCCAAAAATGGGATTTTTTTGCTGTTCCTACTTCGACACCGTGTATGTATGTATGTAATCGGGAGTGCCTATGCCTCTGTAGACGCTCAGATTCTACAAAGTGGGGACAAGCTTGCTCTCCAAATCTCAAACTCCACGACGACGATGACAACGACACAGAGCATCCGTCCTCCCTCCTCCTTCTTGTTAGAAAAACGCTCCACCAGCGGCCAGGAATCTGTGGAGCAGGTTTCTTTTGCGAGAGGGGCGAGGAGGCCAAGCGGACGACATTCAAGACTAATTCTGAATGGGAAAATCAAAGAGCACGCCAATTACGGAGGGAGAGTTTTGGGCGGAACGGGCAGCAAATACGCCAGAACAGAACGGGCAGGTGGGGTTAGTTACGACGCCCTTTGCTGTAGATGCGTATGAGACTAGGCCGCGTGTCCGTCCGCCCACGTTAGCTGTTTGTTTGGTTACCCTTTTGCTGCTTCCCTACAAAGGGCCTCCTCTCTCAGGTGGCGATAGACCCTGGCGATTCCGATTCCTCGCACCTGTGAAGGTGTGGTGCCTGCCTGCCTGCCTTGCCTTACGCGTAAAAGGGTTCAGGAAAAGGTCGCTGGACCAATCGTGAACAGACGTAAACCCTTTTCTTGGAGAGGACGATGATGCTTGGCCTGTTTCGCTGGGAAATCAATCCAAATTGTTAGGGAAAAGACGAATAATTTGGTCTAGTCATAATCCCATGTCTTCTTCATCGGCGTCGGATCTTATGAACTTATTATGCTGCTGCTGACCAGATTCAGTCAAATGCACTCGCTGCATTTTCTAGACTTGCGTGGACCCATCTCCCCCCCCCCCCCCCCCCCCCCCCCCACACCACCACCCCCACCCATTCTACTCCCTAAACATACAGAACAACAACACAACAACA
>Ga0116227_10002670_pt1 | contig 40221 bp, 38 predicted proteins | sample S1TSphgellanicum_FD_89693 | JGI IMG/M metagenome (GOLD analysis project Ga0116227, IMG submission 89693) | Host-associated microbial communities from peat moss isolated from Minnesota, USA - S1T2_Fb - Sphagnum magellanicum MG | ecosystem: Host-associated > Plants > Peat moss > Unclassified...
AAAAAAAAAAAAAAAAAAAAAAAAAAAAACTTTGACACATAAATAAACATTCATAGACCACATTATGCTTTCATGATTTTGAATTTGAATCAAATGACAACATAACAGTATTATACATTAATTATAGTTATGGTACATTCAAAAGACATTTGATCATTTAGTACCAACTCCTAAATTAACTATTCATTATTCACAACATTTAATATTAAACCTATAAACCATTCTATTCCTTCAAATTATGTAGTTTATGAATTCTTTTTCAAAATTTTCTAAAATTTCCATGTAGGTTGAAAAATTCAATTTTGGTAATCAATATTAAAATGTTAGTGTATTAGTGTTGTAGTGTATTAGTATTTGAACAATATAGCATTCGGGCAATACATTAATCGATGAGTTTAAAATGTGTTGTTCAAATTTATTTATTTTAATTTTTTAATGTATTTAAGTTGTATTGTATCAATGTATCAATTTAAATAATGTAATATGTTGCACACCAAATTACAATGTATCATCATAAGTGCATGTCTGGTCAGGTCTGGTTGAATCTTCAAAAGTGTCCTGCTCTATGTAGTTGCTTTGCATGGAGCTCTTTCATTTTAGATGGACATAAGTTAATTCCATGGTGTGATGTCACCTCTGTCTTCTCAATGTTGGTGGAATGTCAAGCTGCAGTCTGCAAGAGAACTCTGGCACTTGCAATGCCTAAGGATAAGGCTTCTTGTAACCTAAACCTCCTAAATCTCTTATTCTTCAAATGATGCAGAACTATTCAGGGTCTAAACTGCAAATTGACATACAAGAGCTTGTGGTGGCTCTTTAAAAGCAGGATTGCTGAGAGTATCTCTGCCTACTGCAAGCATAGATTTCCTTTTGGAATTTGAACCTCTTACCCAGCCATTCCTCTAAACAATACAGTTAGTATCTTCAAAGCCTATGTATCTGGATACTTTCCAGGTGTTCAAAGTACACGACATCTTTGCAAAATACAGGTTGGTCCAGGGCTGTTGAATTGGAAGGGAGAAGAAAAAGCTGTGAAAGAAATTGGCTCCACATGCTCATGTGTGCTTCTGGATTCAGTTGCCTTTTATATTTGAAACCACAGCCTCAGCAGTAATGGAATCACAGATCCCAGTCATATTTTCCTTCTCTCCTTTTCAAGGTATGTAATTTGCCTTTCAAGAGCATTTTAGTGATGGCATCTTGGGAACATCGAAGACAATATAAATCATGAAGAGGATAAATGATGAGTTTTGCTTTTTGCTTTTATTTACATTCTTTCACAATCATAGTGACCATTCTCTACTGGAAAAGTAACCTTGTTCCTGTCAGGGCAGAGATTGTCACCCACTTGACCATCCTGGAAAGTTTCCGATCTACTTGCAACTAGTTGTTTGTCAGAGTAATCTTCCTCCATGTAGTTACATTTACATTGTGTTACATAGAATCCCCAATCAGGGCATATATCAAAACACGGCATTTCAATGGGGGAACATGCGTGAGAACTGGAAGAGGTGATTTCTATATTTTTGTAACACTAATTAGAAGTAGAGAAATTTGTTACTGTATCTAAATTTCCTCAAATGACCCATAAATGAACCTGTTGCCTTTCACTGGCATTTCACACCTTGCCTAGTGGTTAATGCAGTGTATTGACACCCAGGTATCACAAGCAAGGACCCCTGTGATCTATGTAAAAACCATGCTTGCTTAGGCAATGATCCTCACTTTGGATACCTCCTCTGTCAAGCCTTTGACTGTAACAAGTAGAGGGCTCGTTCAATCTGTCCAATAAGTTCTTGTGCTTGAACCACACCCTCCTACATGCACCACCATGTTCAATGCTACATCAACCAGACCATATATATGCCAGGATATTGTCCATATCCGGTTACAACATAGCAGGAGTAAGAGCTGAAAAATGAACTCATCTAGTTTTGAAAACAAATGCACTATGACTTCTTCAACCATGAATGTGAAGCAAGGCATTGTAATCAGATACCTAAAACTAACTGTCAAAAGCATGTTCACATGAACACTGTCAAACTATATGTATCTATGATAATGGCTCAACCTAACTAACATTTAGATTGCAACAGGTTCATCACCTGATTTGAGAAGAGACAACATACCAGACGCATGACAGGCTTTCCATTTTGGAACAAAACAAAGGTTGGCAGAGCTTGAACACTAAAACGTGAGGCAATACTTGGATACTTCTCTGTGTCAATCTTCACCTGCCATCCCCTAACAATTCCCAGTCAGCACCCAGATAGGAGGCAAAGAAGTATAATACTTGTGCAACAAACACCACAGAACAGTGAAGCACAAAGGATGCTACTTTGAATTGCAGTCATAGATGGGAGGTCACAAACTATGTAATATGAACCTGTAATTGAGCTTTGTTCCTTCCTGACGACCTACTCCACTGTGCACACTTCTGAAAGAAAGCATGCTCCTATTATCATGAAGGGAAAGGACTAACCAAAGCTTCCCAGTGGACACTTTCAACCATATGGCCATGGACAGCCCTTACAAATTCATAAGTGGCCCCATGGCAATTCAAACAAATGTACTTGTCCAGTCTTGTACCTCGGTCTTAATCTAGAATTTCTCCCAGATTCAAGAAAATTGGCAGTTCCACATGTAATAAATCAAGATAAACAACCATTTGAAATCACTATGCCTGGTGTGAAAACTTGGATTTACAGTTGGGAGGCTTACAACTCGAATTTTTTCTTTCAGGGCATGACCCACATGATTGAGGATTGGCACCATCATTTGACAAGGTCCACACCTTCCCACACACAATACACAATCCCTCATGAAGCCCGGATGTTCCCATACATCTCCAGACAAGCCCATTCAGTTTAGAGTCAGAGTGTCTGAGAGTGGAAAGGGACTCAAATGTTACAAGCTGTAATGCAACATGTTCTTCCACTACTTACCTCCATGATCTATGCTAGCAAAATGCTTCAGAGAGGTGATGTTGCACAGAAAAATAGCAGGTGGGGGTGGTAGGGAATTGGTTTGGTCAATGAAAAAGGTCAAAGGATGATGCTTCCCTCCTCAAGTCACTCTATGGGATGGAAAAAAATGATGCTATACATTCCAACCAACACAATTCAGAGTTTCTTTGTTCTTAGATGATTGCAAGGGAGGATTGATGGTGAGCAGGTGTGTACCATATGGCATAGAAGTCTACCAGGACAGGCAAATCAGACTTCTCAATCATGTCATCAAAGGAGGAGAAGGTCTGCTTAGCTGCATGCACCTGATATCATACAGAATCACCAGATCAATAAATATGTTACAGGTTACACAGCATTTGTGGACCAGAAACAGTTTCTAATTCTCCTGAGGTCTGACACCTGAGCTAGATCTCACAATACCAACATACCACACCTTCATGCTCCATCCTGCAATATGTCCTTCCCAGTCTTGACATGGAAGATAAAAAGGACTAATACATATCCTGAATTCCACAGCATTCACCTTAATCCTCTGGTGTCCATCTCACACCAAAATGCAATGGATCTTGGTGAGCCTCTGATGACTCAAAGTGACACTGCACCTCCAAGCTCCTAAGTAGAAGTGGTGAGAAAAATAAAGAATGCTTCTGTGATGTTAAAATTCCCAAAAGCATCTTGCTCTGATAGATGACAAGCAACGTTTGCAATCAGACTTGGACCTCACTGTAGCAAATATTCATCAATTGTTTGCTAGGAGATCAATTTGTTCAGATCACTACCACACTGTACTAGAATACCCACATCTGGATTTCTTTGCAAGCATTCTGATGAACATAACAAGAACGAAATTAATGGCTCAATCTTCACCCATTTGGATGTCCCTGGGTTCTCAATCTTTAGATGACCGGTTGCATGCGGCCTTGAACCCCAACCACGAGATTTGGACTTCACCACCCAACCGAACAGGTCAATGCCAATGCCCTGGACTCAACATCCGCTTCCCAGGTTCGGAAGAAAACTATTTCCTTACTGCAAAGTTGCAATATTCTTGTTCATCCCACACTAATGCTGAAAAATTCTTCACGAGGCTTAGGCATTGAGCACTCTCAAGTAATGCGTGCCGCATGGATTCCTAGAACACCGAAGTCATAACCCAGCTTGTCGACCCCGAATTTGGGCATTCAATTCAGATATACAGCGCCAACTTGATGCTTACCTGCTGCACATGCGGCCGGGCCGTTGCTATGTTAGCGCAGGTCGAAGGAAACGAGCAAGTGTCCCTGGATCCCAAAACTGCCTCCGCACCGACTCCTTTTGAAGCCTTTCTCACTGCTTTCTTCTCCAATCGCAGAAACCCGGGACGCTCGCGGAACCCCATGAGATCCGACGACGAAGAGAACGACACAGAAGGAGGAGCAGGTGAGGTGATAACAGCCGGTCGAAAACCTCGACACAGGACGGTGCTGCAATCCATTGCTGCTGCTGCTGCTGCTGCAACTATTGGCAAATGAACACGGAACACTGTGATTTAACCGCAACCCAGATGTCTACACACCTTGATTTGTACGCAAGTTGCACAATCGAACAGATTCCTGCCTCGCTGAATTCACATCGGGGCCAGAGAAATGCAATAATATGCGAATCCAGAGCATAAACCCTAATATTTGCTCCTGGTCAGACAGCCACCAAAGAGCTTTTTTCCACAGATAGAAAAAGCAGTAGATAAATGATTAAAAAATTATCATTCATTTAAATTCAGGTAGACAGTACAGTGTAGATACGGCGCTATATCATCTACTGCATATTCTGATGCATATTACCTGAATTTAAACAAGGGGTGTGTCAAAACTGTGGCCTGGCCATTTACATCAAAAAGGATCTGAAGGCAAAAGAAGAACTATGGAAACTCAAATATTTCACCATGTAAAAATATAATCTTCAAAACAATCCTCTAAAAGAAATCAAAATCCTTCAAGATGTTATAACTCTATAACTAATCTCAAGTTTCAACTCAAGCCAAACATCATCTTTCAAAAATCCTCATATAAAAGTAGACCTATAATTACCTAGGGGCGAAAATCCCCTTATGCTACTATACTCTATAATGAATCTAAACACAATATCCTTGCCTACCAAGGCAAGCCCAATAAATGGTAATTATTCGGTGTCCATACCTCGGATTCTCCCCACCCCTCTTTTGCGGAGTAGGTGTAATACGCACTTTGAATGCAATTGCAGAATCTCTCTCTCGACAGAAGCCGAGAGAAAAAGAAATTCCGCTTTCGTCCAAATTGGGGTCGTCCTTGACAAGTACGAAGGGAAGACACAGTGCTGGAAAATCAGCTGCGAGGTCGTTATGGCAGAGTATGAAGCTGTTTGTTTGCACCGTTGACATTACTTGAGATCTGGACAAAACATCTCTGCAGAAAGGGTTATGGGCATCTTCTCTCCAGAGAGGGATTCAATTTTACAGTTGTTCATCTTGAGAGGTGTTTTTTAGTTTGATGTATAGGAGAAGAGATACAAATCATTCCCAGAATGCCATCCTCAGGTTTCAGGAACCAAAGAGTACCATGGTCTAATGGAGAACAGAGACAAATGGTGCACAGAATGCTATCTTCATATCCCTTCGATTCTCACTACCAAGCAAGCAACAATGTAATTGTCATGGGCAGAGGCATAGATCTGTTTTGCAATCAGATCATCTCTGATTGCAAAACAGATTTACTCACTGCCTCCAATGGATTTATTTCAGCACCCAACACTCCCCCACCCTCCCCTCCAAATTTTGTTATACTGAAAGTCTTGCTTCTTTGGATAACGAATTTCAGATGTACTTGTTAGATTCAGGTTGCCTCATGAGATGCTGCTCCTTCATAATCACATCACAAAATGACACTCATCCCATTTTCTGGCCCGAGTGAACCACTACCCACCATGCAGGATGGATGGTGCATGCACACAGGAAACACTTGTCCATTGTATTCCTGTCCTATATCTAACCATGGTGGTTAGTTATGTACTATTGATCCACATCTGTCTACCTACCTAGCAGCCACCAACTACCTTACCCATTTAGCTATGTACATAGTAAGCAAAGCACTGGTGGGTGCTGGGTCATATAATTCCCTTTTCCAACAGTCAGGGAGGAAGACTGCATTTACTTAGAACTGTGGCCATTGGCAAGACTAAAAGAATCTCAAAACCTATCCTCAACAATCACCATCTTATGCTAAGTCACAGCCGGTCATCAACCAGTGACCACAAGGACACAGTCCAACCATGAAATCAAGAGGTGGTCTCAGTAACTTGACAAACAGTACTATCATTTAGCAGATGAAATCCACCAACAGCAAGGAAGAAAGGAATGACAGACCAATATCCTAGAAAAAATCCTAGAAACTCATGCACATAGGCATAGTTCAGGACTACAACATCTGCAAACTCCCATGCCACAAGGAGTCTACTTGATCTTCTTCTTGGGCCTCCAGTCATTTACAACGCACACACCAAAATCAGCACTCCTAGACCCTGTAAAACTGAGGCAAAAGCATGTCAGACTGATCAAAGGGCATGGACATGTATTTCCAAAGCTGGAATAAGTGCAAATATGTTTGAAGCTTACAAAGGAACCTCAAATCACAAGCAGCATTTATATGATACAATCCATGTCAAAAGACATTGTAGCAAACCTAACATATGAGAAAAACCATGCAGCTGTCACTGCAAGCATTGTTTGTTTGTTTCCTCTATCGTGATATGGTTTCTATGACACAAGTAAAGCAGCATGTCCCAAGTACCATCTTGCATGATTCCTGAGGTTTTAAATCAACCACAATCCTTCTTATCCAACAGAGAAAGTGAATGATGATAATGAGGATAGGGGATTACCTTCTCTTTCCCAGTTCTCTCTGTTGGCTTGACCTAGAAATCTATTGTCAGCTACAGTCTGCATCAGTTTCTGAACCTCTGTAACTGTCACAGGAGATGATTGATGTTGACAAACATATACTACATCCTTGCCCCCAATTACCACACCTACAATGATGTGGGTCCCATACTTTTCAATGAAGCTGAAAAAAGCATGACACCAGCCACATCTCAGACCCAGAATGTATGTAGAACAAAGTTTAGTGATACTGAAAAGAACCAGCTTTTATGTCCCCAAGTGAAAATGAACACTGTTGTTTAAATACCTGGCTAATGCTTTTGGATCCCACAAAGAGGGAACTGCATCTCAGACTTGGTCGTGTAAATTCAAAGGAGATTGCATAAGCTGTAAACTGAAGAGTTTGATGAACCATCCATCAAGTGTCAGTGCTTTGGTGGACTGTTGATCTGTTTGCCATGGACCATTGAATTGAAAAGCCCAAGTAACATCTTTCCTTCAATTGCAGCACCTTGATTGAACTGCTGTGACATCTGTGTCCCTTGCAAAGGATCCCAAGTATGAGATATTGCAAATCAAGTTGGAGAGCTTCCAACTCCAAGTTGTGTTCCTCAAAGGAACATTTTTGCCTATTCTCTCAAGAATTGATGACATCATGGCCTGGAGTTAGTTATTGGTGATTGCAATCTCAAAGAAGCAGAGGGGGAAAAGCGGCCCTGCTCTGGTTCCAAATACAACAAAGCTAGTCAAGAAGGCACAAATGAGTCTGGTCTTTGCTCTGCATACCCAGATCACAATGTGTAAGAGCGGGAGGGTTCTTACACCTACTCCTAAAGAGTGGGAGGGTTCTTATGCCTACTCCTAAAGACCGGGAGGGTTCTTACACCTATTCCTCCTACAGAATGGGAGGGTTCTTACGCCTACTCCTCCTAAAGAGTGGGAGGGTTCTTACACCTACTCCTAAAGAGTGAGAGGGTACTATAATGAGATTCCCTCAACTCTGAAGGTGTAGGACCTGGTCCTAACTCCAAGGCTCCCTCCAAATATTTAGGACTTGGAAAAAAAAAAAAAGTATTATTACAAGTTTGAAACAAATGTTCCATACCCTAAGAGAATGAATGACCTTGGGTCTAATACAGTAACTGCCCTTAGGCAAAGGACCTATGACTAGGCATGCATTTGATCTAAAAACATACATGTTTTTTTTACAACATTCTTTACATATATTATTTTGGTGTTAATCACTAGGCCAAAGGGTTTTAGGAGGGTTTTAGGTATCCTAAAACAATACTACTAGGTAGTTGGGCATATGTGCATTTTGGTCTAGGGTTGGGATTTTTTTGGAACTTTTTGATCAAGGAATTGAATATTTCTTCTTAACACTTCGGGCTTGGGTAAGAGTCATGTTCTAGTATGACCCTTTTGTGTATTTTGTATATTACATTTTATAATCAACAAGTTTTAGAGTATAATAATGCCCAAAGAAGGGAATTTTTGAGTTTTGAATTTTGAATTGTCCAAGCTGAAATATGAAAATTGATTCACTAACCGTCCTAAGTAGGTATACAAATTGTCCTTACCATTGAACTATTAACTCTTATTATATATGGAAGGAACCTAGTGGGTTCACCACTAAATAATTATGAAGGAAAAATTAGGACATTAAAAAAAATTATTCAGGGTGTGCTTAACAAGTAGAAAGTATAGCTTAATAATTTCTTAATGGTTATTTCCAAATCTTAGCAGAAAATATATTAAATATTTGTCATCAAAGTGTCAATTTGCCTACTAGGCAAGATTGAAGTCTTCACCTTCCAACGTGCAATAAGTTAGATTTGGCATTTTTTAAAAATTAATTAGATAGTTGTGAAAGATAGGAATCTTTTATTTGCAATTCTTCACTAATTTGCAAGAATCACTTTTTGAAAAATTACATTATGAAAAAAGAAAAAAAGAAAAAGAGAAATGTTCACCCTATAGCCTTTTTTAATGTCGATTTTGATGCACCAAAAAACAAGTCATTAAATGTCTCCATTACCGTCGAATAACTTAAAGCTATCATATTCTAACATATAACATTTATGTGAGCTTCTTGGTTTTTTAGGTGGCCCAATTCCTTAAAATTGAAAGAAAAATATTTAATATATTAAGAACATCTTAATATTTTCAACACTAATTATATTACTTGGGTTTCATGTAGTGCAATGAAATGATGAAAAAAAAAAAGTTGATTTTGTGGAAAGTAAGTTTCATTGGAATGAATATATTGAATGGCATTGAGTTCAAATTTAGTTCAAATTGAATTGAAATGAAATTCTTTAAATTGGATTTGACTACATTGAATGGAGTTTTAATTCAAATTTTTTTCAATGAAAAGCAAATTGCCGTAAAAAGCATTGAAAATCTATTCATCGCTTCCATCAGTCATGACATGGTGTTGAAAAAAAACTTTTAAAAAACATAAATTCAAAGAAGCATGTTTACATAATTCTTGATATGGTCTTCAATGTAGGGGACCATATGAAAGATTCTTCTTATATTAATTCCAAATCTCTCATCATTCATATTTTCAAAAATATTAACATTCTCACCAAAAAAATTCAAAGAACAAAATTTTTGAGAAGGAAAATATTCAATCTTCACAGACATTTTATTAAGTTCAAAATTAATTAATTATTCCACATACATGTGTCAAAGTTTCCAAGGTATTATAATCTACACAAATTAACCTATCCTACATGTTTTCTTCCTATAATTGTGAAAAATATAATTAGATCCCATGTAATAACAATAGGCATAGTGAATTTGGCTTGTGATTTATCCTTTCCATTTAAAGTTGATAATGAAAATTATCATAAAAATTATTAGCAACAATTTTAAAAAATTATTTGCATTAAATTTGGGCTTGAGTAATATATTCACCTTTGTTTTCAATGTAAATTTCATCTTTGTTGCTTCTTAAGAGAAGTTATCAAATTTTTAATCAAATTTAGATGATCACCCAATATGTTTTCTTCAATTTTGCGATGTAGCTAGAGCAACAATGATTTAGCCAAATTTGGATATTAAAATAATATGAAATAAAAAATTTAAGCACATTCTATATTGTAGCATTTTAATTTATTTTGTTTGAAATTTGGTGATTATAAAACTAAAAAAAATTGCCAATAATAATTTTTTTTCCCAAAAAAATGATTTCAATCTATTATGAAGTTAAAGGATATAGTACCTTATTTGAGTTTCATGACCTCACTGAAGGGACCAATCATTTTCTATGGTCATATTACTTTCATCAACACCACGATCTCTAAATATTCAAGAAGTCATCTAAAGGATGAACCAATATTTTTGGGAGTGATGAATAGCTTCACTCTTTTAACAATATAGTTTAAAACAATTTTTCATACAACCAATCCTTGACAATTGCATGGGCTAATCGACATGGTTTAGCAACTCAAATTTGTTGTGATGACATTGCAAATGAACTTATTTATTTATGTTTTGATCTACACATTGTAGTTAACATTGAAATTTTTTTCAAATCCAATTTCAAATATGACATAATTACAATTTCATACATTAAACATGAACTTATGTCACAAGTTTTTCTAGTAGTTTATTTCTTGATTTGTCACTCGATTCCAAATTGATTTATTTGATTAAGCTATAATATATGAAATGTTATTGATTTCAATTTTGATTGCAAGATGAACACAATATTTCTCCTTCTAATGCTAACTTGACAATTAATATATTTTTCAAAATAAACTCCATACTCAATGTTTATTATTAAATTGGCACACATAGTATTTTTCTTGGCATTAATAATTGTCTAAAATCAATAACATAACTTTTGAAAGCAATTTCCCTAAAATGGACGAAGTTTCATTCTCATTGTGTAAGCCATTTGTGGAAAAATGTGTGTAAATTATGAAAAGAATGTGAGTAATCTAGGATCGAATTATTCACAGAGTTGTGAGTGAAATGTTTGAATGACAATTTTTGGCTGACGAGTAGCAAGCCATAAACTAATGCTAATTGTGTGTAAGTTAATCACGTGAGAAATATTGAATTAATTGGGGCCATGCATTATAGCTGTCAATTTTCTCTTTGGTTGTGTGTTATAAACATCATATTGTGTGTGAAAGTGCGTTGATCCATCCTGTTGTGAATGTGAATTCATCATCAATGGTACTTTGATTATGTGTAAACATGATTATGATTAATAAGTTATATATGCAATTTAATCAATAAATTAGACCCTGTTTATATAACCACATGATTAGGGCTAATCAACATCTGGATGTGATTTAATTAGTGATTAAACCCATATTATATGTAAATGTCATTAAGGTTAATCAGTTTTATGATAACTTTAAGACAATGCCATTTAAGGGTTGATTCTACACAGATTTGGGGCCAAATATAAGTGTCTGAATTAAGGTAGTCTCCATTTCAGGTTTAGTTACCTTATCACAATTTTTTTTGATAAAATGAATTTCATGCTGCTTTCCTTCCCTATTTAAATGCAATGTACTTTTTGACATTTGTTTTATTCTCACCCCCTTAATGACCACACTCAAGATACTAATATTATGTTTCCTCACTTTATGGATATCTCTACCAAGCATGGGTGGAGTTGCTCTAAGTCATGCTTGTCATGCACTTATCATGCTTGTTTTGCACCTCCAAAGTTGTGCTTGTTGTGCACCTCCAATGTCACGCTTGTTTTGGACCTCCAATGACATGCTTGTTGTGCACTTTCAATACCATGCACTTGTTATGCACTTTCAATGTTGTGTCTGTTTTGCACTTTACAACATCATGCATGTTTTGCACTTTCAATTTCATGTTTGTTTTGCATTTGCAATGCTGCAATTGTTATGCACATTCCAATGTCATGTTTCTTTTGCACTTTCAATGTGGTGCTCATTTTACAGAGTTTAGTATCAAACTTTGATACTCAACAATGATGAGCGATAGGAAGTTTGGCTCGTGTCTGGAGAGTCTATTTGTCACTTTTAACCCACTGAAGGTCATTATGTTCAACAACATAAATGGAACCTTGAGAAATGTTTCATTTTAACAATAGGGAGTAATGATGATGATGATGAAGGTTGCTGAGAAAGTTTACGTTAGTGATTTGTGTTGAGAAGAAGCATGACCAAGTGAAATAAATTTGTGTTGCAGACAGTTGAATGTAGCAGGAATAGTTTTATTGGGCATAATCCAATGTCATGAATGCCATCAACTCTGGGTCTTGCAACATTCGGTCAGCGACATCTGAAGCTGCTTTGAAGATAAGAACCCAAGCATCAGAAGGTTTTGCCTTGGGACACCAGAGAAGGAAATTGTTGCAAAGTCGGAGAACATCAAATTTGATGCAACAAGGAGGTCCTAATCCAAAATCACAAGCCAACAGTGGGTTGTAGATCATGCCTGCTACAAATACATCTGTTTCTTGTCGGAATTTGGCATTGAATCCACACTGTTTTTCTTGCTGCATCATGTTGCTGAAGGATTGAATGTTATTGCCGCTTGTTAGCTCTTGCAACGAGTTGTGGATTGTTTTTGCAGCAAATGAGATCCTCTGAGGGCACAAGAGTTTGCTGACATTTGCCACCGAAACAGCATCCAAGATTATGTTCCCAAAGTAATTCTTGGGCACATTGGTGCATCGCATTCTGCAGTCAATTGCAAAGATGAATCGTGAATCTTGCAAATCTGGAATGTTTCTGGCTCGAAGACTAGCTCGCCATAACAACGCAGAGATCACTACATAAGAGCTGAATCTTGTTGCAACTTTCCCATCCGTATGTGTGTCCTGATCATCTTCTTCTTTAGCTAGTTGAGACTTGAGTTTCTTGACAAGATCCGGGTGAATTCTTAGGAACAAATGTTTTGATGCAGTTGGTCTGGTCAGTGGCACATGACACACCAAGATGTCATGTGGTAGCAACTTGTGTTTCTTCCATGTTTGTGGAAGTTCCATGAGTGTTGTCATTTCCAAGTTGCCACTGTGCAGCTTTAAATCAATGACATTTGTGCGTGAGCTAAAATCAAAACAACAATGGGAGGCTTGTTTCACGCCTCGACAAACTTGAGCCCATGAACTTACAAACTGCCAAGCACATGGTCCATCGGCAATGGCATGACAGAACATGATCCCGAGTGCATATCCCCCATTGTTGAACGTCGTGAGCTGCACTCACTCTTCAATAGTTATCTCTGCAATTGGTCTTTAAAAACATAGAGAGAAAAAAGAAATTTGCATCAAAGTGCAGGCAGACCATCGTAGGGAATCAAAGAGAATCCGACCATAGAATCAAGAGAATCCAACCCCACAAATCCGAGAGACTTGCATAATTTAGGCCAAACCACATTTCAGAGATTTTTTCAGGAGCTTTAGGAATTCAAACCTGTGCAGCAAAGAGGGGAAGAACATCTAACAAACCACCAATCTCTGGGATGTTGGAGCGATCAAGTGGGCAGAAGTTTTCATAGGAATGAAGCAACCTATCATCTTGAAGCTCCCCAACAGAGATAGGAGATGATGCCTCAACAAATAGTACTCCTGAGTCATCACAATCAATAGCAAAAGTCCCATCTTCTTCTTGCATCAATCTCCCTACAACAACAAAAAAAAAAACAAACCATGAGACATCAAATCTTCATTCATTTCAGCCAGAGTTCTTGCATTCTTCATCAGTTGGATCTAGGGTTAGTACCTGCAAGTGGGTGGCAATATTCCAAAGCTTTTGCGAGGCTTTCCCTAAGTCTGACACTGAGTGGCTCGAATGATCTAAGTTCATGATCTTCTTCTTCTTCCCCACCAGTAGTAGTAGGCTCAAAGACGAGAATTCGCTCCATGAATCCAACTCTGAGCCTACAGATGTCGAATCCAGTGAGGGGCATCTTCTTCTTCTTCTTCTTACATTGAGGAGCATCATCAACATATAAAAATTCTCCATCAACAATTTTGTCAGGAGTGTCTCTCCTTTGCAATAGTAGCTTGCTGCTGCTGCTGCTGTTGCAGCTGCTAGGCTTCACTAGCCATGAGTTTTTTACCATCACTGGAAAACTGGGCCATTGAAGATCTTCTTCAGCAGACGTCATACCCTTGATCATACAAAAAGGAAGTCGGGTGGCAGGGGGGAGGGAATTGTTGTCACCGAACTCTAATCTATGAGTAGCAGTTCGCATAGATCATTAAAATCTGAGTACAGAAAACAACCGATCGATGATGCGGGGAAGTTGTAGTCATTGTTAAGCTCCAAACCATAATCAGATTAGAAACTCTAATAAGATTCTAAATTCTCAAGCTTCAAACCCTGATTAGATTCTAAGTTGTTGAGTTCCAAACCTTGAAACTTTAAACCCTAATCAACCTTTAAACCCTAATAAGATTCTAAGTTGTCAAGCTCCAAACCCTAATTGACTTAAAAACCCTAATCAGATTCTAAGTTGTTGAGCTCCACACCTTAATCGACTCTAAACCCTAATCAGATTTTAAGTTCTTGAGTTCTAACCCCTGAAACATTAAACCCTAATTGACCTTTAAACCCTAATAAGATTCTAAGTTGTCGAGCTCCAAACCTTAATTGACTTAAAACCCTAATCAGATTCAAAGTTGTTGAGCTCCACCCCTTAATTGACTCTAAACCCTAACCAGATTCTAAGTTGTCGAGTTCCAAACCTTATCAACCTTTACACCTTAATAAGATTCTAAGTTGTCAATATCCCCAATACTCCTAGAAACATAGATTTGTAATCATTCACAACACTAGATCTTGTCAATTGAAATAGATAAAAGTCCCCTCAACACCCCATGCTTTTGCCAATTCCCAACGAGTACCAAGAAGCTTATACAAGATAGATAGCCCCATCAACTATGTCTACAATAGAAAACTCGAAAATGCATGCACATGCAGATGACATTTGACATATCTTCTCCCGAAGTTTGCATTCCTGCCCGCAGGTTTCGCTTCCTCTCAACATCTAGAAACATGAAGAACATAACAACAATTCAAGTGTATCAAACTTGAGCATTTGGATCATTTGGATAAGCTTTCAAACCCCCTAGAGATTTTCATCATCTCCCTGTGTCTTCAAATTTAAATATCCTATCATCAGCCTCAACAAGTTGTCTTTTTTTTTTGGTGCAACAGAAATCCAAAAGAATGTAAGACCTAGTTTGTTGAGAACATTTATAACAAGATGCAAAAACCAAAGAAAAACACAAAAATTTCGTAGTAGTGAAGGTATGTTTAGCCTCATTAGCCTTCATGCTTAAATGTTATTCATGCTTTCTACTAACAACCATACACATAGATGGTAAACAACAAATTGCAATTTCAAAAAACAACAAAGAAACAACCAGACATCTCAAATATTTTGCATCTCCATAAATGTGCACTACCTCCATAATTTTACACAAGCAATAGTAGCCAACACACATCTCCATTGAATGATGAAAGACAAAAGGTGGAAAAATGTTTTGATGCTGCTAAAAGAGTCAACCCACTCATGAATTACTTGGCTAGACACCTACGCCTTAATTCCATGTCACACTGGATTATTACTAGAAAATAGGTAACTACTTGGTGAAAATAACTTAAATTTTTCTGTACTTGACACCACCAAAATACACCCATGAAAACCCCCCTTCCCTTCTCTAAGGGAATATACTAAACATGAGCAACAAATTCCATGCTACACAGTGGTCTTGACACAATTGCAGGACATGCTAAGTAAGAAAAAATATTTTCTAAGTTTTTTGACTATATTCAAACTATGATTAACACTTTAATTATCTTTCTTACAAAATATTTTCAAGGAAAAAAATTATCTTCCAGTTAGATCTCCTCTTTCAACCACAAGGTTTAGAGTTCAATCATCTTTTCAAATTATTTTGTCCTTTCATAAATGAAATGGATTAAAAAAGAAGAAACATGTAGGCAATTTGTTCAAGTTAAGTGCCCTAAGAAAAAAGGGATTTCCCGACATAATGATAGCCCTAGCCATGTTCCCCTAGGAAGAAAGGGAACAACTTCCCAAGAAGGGAAAAGGGGATTAAGTTCCCTCAAAGAGCAACTTCCCTAGGGGCAAAAGGGACCAATTTCTTGGGGAGCAATTTCCCTTGAGGAGGAAAGGACTAAGTTGCCCTGGAAAAAAAACTTACTCCAAGGAGTAAGTTTTCTCATTGTAATTTTTCCAAAGCTTACAGGCGTTCAGCTCTCATTACTAGTAGCCCTATTACACCTCAGATTTCTGCATACCAGTTAAGATGCAAAGCTCCTCAACACAGAAAACTTGTTAAGGGTTTAAAAAGACCATTCCTATGAACTTGCTCTTCAAACTGATGAAAGTGCAATGCATGCTGCACCAAAATTTTCAACCTACACCAAAAACTCCCCATGTTTGCTTCTCTATTATCCTTGACCTCCAACCTTCAACATTAGTGAATTTCCATGAGTGTATCCAGTCTGCAGGAACTCCTACATTCAAACAAAAATGGAGTTCATTGCAATAGATAGACTCCACTTTACCGGAAGAAAAGAAAACAAGTAAACCTACTTGCGGCATATCATCTTCTCCTGGTTGTACTTCCTCGCCAAAGCCATCAATGAGGGCTCAATGATTCCCCCTCTGCAGCTGCAACACCAGATGCAAGGTCAACTCTGCAGAAATCCCAACCAAGAATCACAGAAAGCTGGAACCAAACAAAATTCCACTCCATCCTCAAAAGTGCTACAAAAAGAAAGGATAAGATTCAAATTTATTCCACCTTCCTGCATCTTATCCCATAAATCTCTTTCTCAGTATTCAGCACTTGTAACAGACTAAGGACCGAAACTATCACGGGATGACTAACCTTTCTGAATATTGTAATCCGTCAGAGTGCGGCCATCCTCGAGCTGCTTGACGGTGAAAATGAGACGCTGCTGATCAGGGGGAATTCCTGTAAGCAGCAAGCACGCTAAATTAGCTGCAAACCAACTAAAAAAACTTAAAACCAACGCGTTGCAACGACACACACAAAAAAAGAAATTCCAAGGCCTTGCGCATGTAGAACCGAGAAACATGAAAGCTAAGGAAACGAAACAAGAAACAGAGACTTTGGTCACACCAAACGTCGCTTGTTTTCCATAGATATGCGTGTCTATGAAAACAGAGAAAAAGAAAGACTTGAAGAAAGGACAAGAAAGAGAGAATATGCAGAGATCTGTCTTCCTTGTCCTGGATTTTGGTCTTCACATTGTCGATAGTGTCGCTGCTCTCCACTTCAAGGGTGGTGGTCTTGCCCGTCAGGATCTCACAAAAATATGCATCCTGATACTCCTCAGAAGCGCCCGGACTTCCTAGAACAACACAGGTAACGACGCCAGAGCTCCGGGAAGCCCCACCGACGAAGAAAAAACCCAACAGAACAGGGCAAGAGTCGGAAATTTGCGGGAGAAAGAATGTGAATACCTTTGCAGCTTCAGCCCAAACCTAAATTCCTGACCTAGGAGGTAACTAAAGGGGCCCGCTTCCGGTGCCCCACATGTCTGTATATTTGGATCTCCTCGGTTGCGTAGTTACAACTCGCAGCATGAGAGTTGGCAAGAAATTGTGAGATCACAGGTGTTTTGGTATTGATTGCCTTGGACATGGCGGGGTATGAGAACGATGACTTCGCCGATCTGGAGGAGCTTAAAGTATTGCAGTTGGAGGGGGTTGACAACAAGGGTCGCCAAATTGCAAGGATTGTTGGCAAATTCTTACCTGGTACACACCTTAACGAACCCATACTACCACCACTTTCTGTCAAGAATCTTTGAATGCTTGATATCTTTGTGTTCTAAAGACTTTAGTTCTCGTTTCCGCAGTTTGGGTTTCGAGAAATTGTAAATGACTAGGTGGTAGACAAGGATGTGAAGTTGCAAGGGTTGTTGGCAGCTTCGGTAACGGATCCTTGGATTCCTGATTTTCAATCCGCTCATGTGTCTCGGAGTTTTGCAAGAATAGATGACACCAAGGGTTGCCAAATTTTCCACCCAGAACCCTTTTCCGTTTCCGTCAAGAATCTCTTGTTGGAAAACTGCATTTACGAGAGCCTGTTGATTACAATCTAGGGACCTAAAAGGAGCAAGCTCTTGAAAATGGTTGCATGATGCCATGCCCACCAAAAGACTATCCTTTCAGGCAGCGTGAAGAACCCAAAGGAGATAGTAGGAGCTTCCAGCCTTAATTACAGAAATCCTCTCCTCCAACACCTTCTCCCAACAAAGAGTTCCACACAAAATGTCCTATTGAGATAACATGCTGATGGAACAGTGCTGCTCAAAATGCATCGATGGCCTTTGGTGCTGAAGAAGATGCTCACCTCAGCTCAATGAAATTCACCCAAGAGTGATAATGAGGATCATGGTGGGTCCGGTCAAAACTGTAAACAAGGACTTAGCTCTTCAATTGTATTACACCTCTCTTACCCTGTACCTGCCACCTTCAACTCTTTTCTCCTTCCCATTGAGAATCTTTAGATGCTTCACATGTAGAAAATTCACTACATGTTCATGGTCATTGCTGCAGCAGGTTCTGTGTGAATGTTTTATTATGGACAGTGTGGGATACCGACATGCGCACAAACTTTGGCAAGATGTGCCAAGAACTCTTGATTTGAGCATGACACCTTTTGCTGAATGTATTTTTCAGCCATGCCAATAGGTATTTCTTGCAGAAAGAGTTTCTTTTGTTAATAAGATAGGGATAAGGAGGTGCCGTTTGTTTTTCTTTTTTGGGTCTCAGGATACCCTGTGTCATTCTTAATTCTTTCATCATCTTTGCAAGTGTGTGCAATCTAACAAGCATTGTGGGAGATTCTGCCTGTTTCATGGAGTTGTATACAGCAGAAACTAGATCCAGATAATTTGAATGTTGAAATTAAGATCAAAAAATGTACTATAAAGTTGTTGGCCAAAATGAATCAAATATCCTTGAAGCCTTCATGATAGTGTTAAAGCACCAAGCTTCTGACTCATGGTACTTACATGGAAGAAGATACTCTCAATTAAACAGTTGCCACAACCAACAACTTCTTGCTTTTCCCTCCCAAATATTAATAAATGTGCTAAAATGGGCAGGACACAATGCATAACCCCAGAAAGCAGTTGTCATTTCCTTTGGCTGTGGATCGGGGTCATTCTTTCTTCCTGCAGAAGAGATATGAACTTTGACTAGGATGTGCTGCAGAGCAGCATGGGTGATTGATGGGGACAGATTGCAGGCTTACATGCTCCGTAAGCTACATCAGGAATTACAGGATGGGCCAATTGTGATTCTCTACTTCCATACATGTGTGCAGTCGGGTGACAACTCCCCTGGGATCTTGAGATTGAGGAGAATCTATGAATCCCTGCCCCAACCACTCAAGCTTAGGCTTGAAGCAGTCTATATTGTCCATCCAGGTATCCGCTCAAGATTGCTCCTTGCTACCCTCGGTCGGTTCTTCCTAAGTGAGGGGTATGTGATGACTTCCATCCTGTTCTCTGTATTCAAGGCATTGGGGTGCTAGGAATGTAGATGTTTCTATGATTATCTGGATATTATTCATTGGTTATCATTCAGGCATGTCTGCATTAGGTTAAGATGAGGTGGAAATCCTTCTCATATTCAGCTTACAGCCTTAGGTTCTATAGGGCTGGAGGGCTGGAGATGTTATAAGCATAATGCAAGGCGAGGAGAACCTCATGTACAGTAATTCCTTAGTTTTCTTTACTGGAACTTGTGGATGTTGTTTTTCACCATTCTCCTGTTACTGCCAATTACAGGTTCTATTCTAAAGTTGTCTACATCCACAGGCTTGAATTTCTGTGTGACTTTGTCAAGGATGGGCAAGTTGAAGTACCTGAATTTGTATGGGAGCATGACCAAGAGCTTGAATCAAGACCTTTGATGGACTATGGATTGGATGTTGATCCACTGCAGTACAACAATATGGATGCTGTAGGGCCTCCCCATTCCAGATTGTCCTTCAGGTACTACACTTGTACCAAGACCTGGTGGCAGGTGTTTATCCACACTTCTTTCATCAGGGATCTAGTAATGAGCCGCAAAAGTAGGTTTGCATATTGCTCATTAAATGTTTGGCCAGGCATGACAGGTTCTCTTTCAACTGGCAATGCCTCATTCTTGTAGCTGTATCCTAAACCTAACAAGTAGGACCATGCAAGTTGCAGGTTTGCAAAGATTGTCTTGGGTTGCACAGATGGTCTGTGGGTCTTTTCGCATGATGTAGCACGAATCCTTTTTGCAGTGTTCTCAAATCCATTGATTATATATGGCTCCTTGTCATGGTCATGACTAGGTTCCAAATTCTGGTGTACATCACGGGTTAATATAAGGGGATTTTGCTATGGGTGTGTCCTTTGTACAGGTGATGAAATTGATAATGCAGAGGAGGCCTATCTTGACCTCTCTACCACTGGACATGGATTTCACAAATCCTTGGGATAGGCATCATCACAAATAAGCAGCACTGGTCAGACAATTGAAGAAGCTTGGGAAAGAGTTTATCACTTCCAACTCTTTAATTGAGTTCTTCTCCAGCCAAGTGTTCATTTTTCTGCAGTGTCCTTTGGTATTACTCATCCTTACATGCCCTTAGGTTGCACCATGTTACCACACTACATCCACACTACATTAGTCCACTCAAAGGCCTTCATCATTTGTGCTCTAGTGTGTACTTCAAAGTTGTACATTAGAGAGCAGGGCCCACATTCTCCATGTCTGAAACAAGCTACCCATATAGCTCAGAAATGACGATGTAGATCTTGTAGCCTGATTGTTCCAAGTCACCCCCACACGGTACATGTTCTTCAATCAAACCACTGGTCTCATCTTAACTGATTTCTAGGTTAACAAGTGTTGCATAGTTTGTATATGTGTTACTTTAAACATCTTTTTGCTGGTATTCTTAATGGTTTTCATGCAAAGCTCTTGATTTTCTTCTGCATTTTCAAAAGGAGGGACTTTGCATGATCTTCTACCAGGGCTTTATCAAATTGATCCTGGAGTCCTCTACAGGTAACATACAGAGAGGATACCATCAAACTCACATTAGCTGTGAAGCTAAATATGTAGATTGTACTCTGGACACTTTTAGATGCGGAGTGAAGGAATGCATTCTCAATATCTGCACTGGTGGCTAGTGGCTCACAAGATTGTGAAGACCCTGGGTTCTGCCTGCCTGCTCCTTGAAACCCACTGGCAGAAAGGGAGGCAGGCAGATATCATGTGCTGTGCATGCATAGTCTGCCCACCTTTTAGCTGGTCCATGTAATTTTCTCTCCCTGCCCTAGGCAATTTGTTAGAAATAAATTCCATACTCGGGCCACACCTATCCTAGTAGCTTGTCCCTAAAAACAACCTTAGGATAGAGCATGCGAGGAGGGCCAATTGGGTGGGTGCCAACATGCCTACAAGGTATGTTTCTTATTTTTTTGAAAGGGTTGGGGGTTGAATTACCATCAAGTTCCCATTGTTCCCATCAGGTTCTCATCAATTTCCTCTTGTTCCTATCAATGACTCATCAAAATCTTTTTGTTCTCATCAAGTTCCCAAACAGTTCTCACCAATTTCCTCTTGTTCCCATCAATAACTCATCAAAATCCTTTTGTTCCTATCAAGTTCCCATCAAATTCCTTCCATTTCCATCAACTCCCCATTGTTCACATAAACTTCCCATCAACTTCCCATTGTTTCCATCAACTCCCCATTGTTCACATCAACTTCCCATCAACTTCTCTTTGTTCCCAACCCAACCTTACATAAACCCACACAAAGCTCTTAACTTTGGCATCAAATTTTGTTTTTGCAACTTGGAAACTTGGCTCTTGAGATAGTTCCATGTAAGAAAGACAAAAAAAAATGTTTAAAAAATAAATAAATTCCAGAAACACCTTGCGTGAATGCTGTGCAGTGAGAGAATAGATTGAGGATGGGCGTTATTTTATTTTCTTTCATTTTTTGGGAAACAAAAAAATTAGTCGAATTTACACTTAAAAACAAAAGAATTCAAAATTTTCTCAATTTCTTTGTCAAAAAATGGCAAAATTTTGCCAGAGAAGAAAACACTGGATGGTGACCCCAAGAACTAGGCAGGTGAGAGCACCGGTGAGACTCATGAGAAACTCGGGCAGAGTGCTAAAAGGAGCGCCGCAGTTCCTGGGCAGGGCGGAAGGGGGAGCTACAGTGGCAGACGGGAGCAAAAAGTTGAGATTTTCTGCCTGCCAGGGTTTGTGGAAGATCGCCTGTAGATCTGCTTCTCGCGTGGCAGACTTCAGCGCTTCTTCCTTCGTGTGCACTGCCCCCACAGGGACAGGGACTATCGCATTTTATCCAACTTTTGGAAGTTTTACAGTATTAGAACCAGTTTCACATTAGGTAAACCGGTTTCTTTGGCGAAAGTGTTTAAACTGTTTAGATTGGAACGGATTTTTTTGGTGTTCAGAGTGTGGACACAGTAAGTAGAGGTACAACATCTTATCTATTGGCAGGGCCAGCGTGTTTGTGATGCCTTGTTCACCTTATCACCTAATACGATACTGCTGTTCTAATTACGGAACTGCAACTGATTTTTGCTTTTGAAGTCGTTCTCTGAAACTCTGGTATCTTGTGTGATAGAAATAGGACCCGCCAGATGCATGAATATGAGCATTATTTCTTGTCGGAACCCAATTCCAGGTTCAGGTTCCAATGTTTGGAACCGAGTTCCCAGTTCCATTTATCTTCAAAACCGAAAATTTTGAAAAGAAAGAAAATTTTGGGCCAGCGTGAACTAGCCTCCACCAGCGCAGCAGTTGGGAGTTCTGTCCACTGGATGGGGTGGGATTTCTCATCTAGAGTATGAATGTGCTTTGACCTCTGTTGACCTTTTTGATGCTGACTTCCTTTTAGTTTTTACTAGTTTGAACCTGTGCCTAATGCACAGGTGTGTGTGTATTTGACGGTACATATTACAAAATTACAACTACAAACTACATTTCCAAAACCTCTCTATATATCACATTCCGCATGTATTCATGGGGACCTTGGCCGCTGAAAATTTTGATGTTTGCACTGCTTGTGACCCGTGAGATAGCAACATACAACTGACCATGGTAAAAGACCGGAGATGGCAAATATATCCCAACATTGTTCAGTGTCTAACCTTGACTCTTGTTGATTGTCATCGCAAATGCCACTCGAATAGGAAATTGACGACGATGCAAAACAAATGGCCAATCAGTCCCGGAAGGGGACATGATGATGCGGGGTATGAACACACATTTGCCAACATTGTTCCCTATGATGATCTCCGCTTCAATGACATGCTAACCCAATCTCTTGACAATCAACCTCGTACCATTGCACAATCCTATTGATTGATTGAGATTGTGTAACAAAAGGATTGGCACGCCCACTTTGAGTTCCAGCTTATGATTTGCAATACTGCTAAATTGCAAAGTGTTCAGAAATTCCACCAGATACAATGAATCCATTGAAACTCCTACAGTAGCACTTGCACCTTTTTTTGTCGGAGCCAAAGAATCTGCATTTAGGTAGGTGTGCAATTCTTCAGATAGCAATTCAAAAATTGCATTATTGACTTCATCAACGTTAGTATTTTTGGGGGCCAGAATGCTGCGTTGCATAAGATACATGGCATCTCCAATGTGGCGTTGGTGATCCAAATAGATGGTTCGGATTAATCATCTTAAGCTACAATCTTTCTACTGGCAGCCTCATATGGGACGAAATCTTGATCCAATCTGGATCGACACCTTCTTCTACAATGGCAGAAAGACTACCGTTTCCAACATTCAACACCCATTTGGCAAATTCTTGCTACTCTTTAGAATTGGCTGCCATGACTCGCATGTTGATATGAAGACAAAGAATCGTAATATGTTGCCAAAGATGCAATTGAGGCAATGAAACACTGACAATGTCTTCTCATCCTCCCTTGGGAACAACAGGCAGGATCTGTTGAAAATCCCCACCAAGGACCACGGTTTTCCCACCAAAGATCTTCTCAGTTGCCTGTGCATCATCCAATTACATCAAATCACATAGGGTCCGATCAATAGCTTTGAAAGTTCGGCAATGCATCATCGGTGGTTCATCCCAAATGATCAGATCAGCTTTACGCACCAACTTGGCCACTTTCATCTGTTGTGTGATGTTGCAAGTCAATTCATCGTGGATATCAATTGGAATCTTGAATCTTGAATGGGCGGTTCTGCCGCCTAGAAGCAATAAAGATGCAATTCTTGATGAAGCAACTACAAGCATGATTTTGCCTTGCCCTCGTAGATGGGACAAAAGCATTGTCCAAACAAATGTTTTGTCGGTTCCACCACTGCCATGCACAAAAAACAGTTTGCCCTCTTTGTTTGTCACGGCATTCAAAATAGTTTCGTATGCGCTACACTGATCATCATTGCGCCTATCTTTTGCATTGTCTACATTTGTGGTCAATGAATGGTGATCATAAACCAGCTCTTCTTAAACCAATCGGTTTCCTCCATGAACAGGAGGGATGTAATTAGACTTGGGAAGTGTTGGAAAATCTTCTAGGCGGTGTCTGTTGTGGATGAAAACATGATCGATCTCATACAATGCATGATCCTTCAATGCATCCTCAGAAAGGATAATGACCATATCATCACGCTCACAATGTGTCATTGTTTTAATGTCATCGTTCAAAGATTCCCAATGTGCATCCCATAGTTGTATGGGATTTGTCACCTCACAAAACATTAGCATGGAAGCAAACATATCATGCAACTATCGTCCTAAAGCCCAAAAACCAGCTTCTTCCAAGGCTTGATGCCATTCATTATCGTCTACAAACAAACCCATTACAATGCATGCATCTTTGAATGTGTCGTGCTCTGTGCCATCCACTGTCTGCAAATGTTTGTAGGAATGTGCACCTTTGACACAGTTCAACAGCATCTGCAAATAATAATGTTCACCCAATGTTAGGTGTGCATAATACATGTAACCAATGGCAAAGCCTCTCTTACGCATTATCCATCACTTCAACTTCCGATTCCACACCCATTACTAAGGGAATTGATCAAATGTAAAGCTTTATGTAGCTTCCGATTCTTGGTTTGTTTTGAACCATTCCGTCAACATCGTTCTGGAAATGGCTGACCGTACTACCACTTCTTACACATCATCGTCATCATTGAATAGCACATTTGTTGATTGGGCAAATGGTATTGCAGATGCTCAATGGCAGGAAACCGCTCATGCATATCAAACTTGAAGATGCGCCACGCTGCTTTCGATGCAGATACATAACGATAGTCGAAATATTTTTTAATTTCATTGGTTTCGACCACATTTCTTTCAGTGGCATTGTAGCTCTAGCATGAGATCTTTACAGTTGTATGATCATGTCCTTTATAAACGTATTTGAACAGATATTTGATTGCACAAATGTTGTTGCAGACCTCAATGTTGATGTGCGCATCGTATTTGGTCAACAAATAGACATTGTGCGGTACCACCCAAGGATTGTCCAATTTAACGCCATGAACCAAAATTGTGCACCTTGTATCTCTGCGTCAATAAATAGGATATTTGTTTACATCTGTCACCATTTCAGATTGGAACTTTCGTGGATATTTTTTTTTCATTTTCCATCTTCCATGCATGGGGCATTTGGAAACACAACTCCACATGGACCATGCATCATGCATTTGGCAACCGTCTCGTGGGCCAACCTATTTGTCTCTAGATTTGGAAGTTTAGCACTGATCATGCAATCTACATCCTTGACCGTGTGTGGCTTGTAGTCTTCGGCAAAGAAGATGAGAATGTGTGCATGCGGTAGCCCACACTTTTGACACTCAATGACATAGATTCCCACAATCGTGTATCCCAAAATATGCATCTTATGAATGTCATTGATCAACTCCTTCAGCTTGATTTTAAACACTCGAATTACCAAATCTGGTCGATCCTGAAGTTGTTGTCCAAGCAGCAACGCTCTCTTGATCTCAGGCCATTGGGGATTGCAAATGAATGTAATAAACGCATCCGGGCAACGGGCCCATCTACAAATTGCCATGGCATCTTGATAATTCTAAACCATGTGACCTGGACCTCTTATGAAAAAAGATGGCAGAATGATCCTCTGTCCAATGGCACTAACCTTATTGTCACCTACAACAATGACGTCCTGAAGGCCTTGATAGAGATCTACACGAAGCTTTTTCTGATTCAGGTGCAGATACTTCAAGCAATTTTGTTCAATAGCCACATAAGCATCCACAATGTATTGTTGCCTCAATCAGCCACCCCAAAGCAACACAATGCCATTAGTGTCTTGATGTTGAAGTCTATAACCGTAAAATTCTGCCATTATCACATTGCAATGTTTTCCTTGATGCTCAAATTCTTCCGCATGGTCTTCATCAAATCCACATCAACATCCTGCACAATAACACCATTGAATGGAATATTCGGATGCCATCCATCCTCACCGTAAGGAAATAGCAACGGATAATGTAAAGCCATGTATCCCACATGTAGCTCAGAAATGTGCTGAAACAGGCCAGCTTGTTGAGCAACGACGACGTCATGCCTATCTATAGCCTCAAAACCATCTCCTGCCATCAATGCAGTAACTTCATCGGCACATTGTACCGGTGGGCATCTTTTGTTCGAGAAGCAATGAAACGTAAATTTAGATCCGTGGGAGCACCTTCCTTTGCCATCATATCCTTTGCCATTTTGAACACTTCGACATAAGGATTAATATTATACATCATGGTCAACAACCGATCCAACGTCGTTGGATCAAATGATGGCATAATGGCATGGCGGTTTTGACATTCGCTCTCCGTATCATGAATGTACAACTATGTAAACTGTGGATTCTATCTTTCGATACGACACAAGGATCCAATTTTGTGATAAAGCTCACCTTGAATGCGAAAGGAGTACGGTCCAGTGCCTCTTGTTACCGACTCATCAACTTGGCACCGAACGAAATGAATGTCAACATAGAATTGTACATGCGAATCTAATCTCGAAATTTAACGACACTTATCTCTTTGCTAGTTAAAAGAACTTCCAGCTCTTGCGGTGTTGCAGGAAGACTCGGCAACAAAACTTTGCCATTCTTGTAACATAGAGAAAATTGTGGGTTGTTGTTGCTTGACTTTGCCAATCGTTCTTTAATCCACATTTTCACGTTGCAGAATCCACATATTGTGTCCATTTTTCCACAATCCCATCGTGCCAAGGCTTATGTGTCTTCATCTCCAAACAATTGTAATGTGTCATTGTTAAAAAAAGGTTATGCACGTGTTACTGCTTGCTTGTACGATTTGTTGTCCTCGACACAGACGATTACTTCGCTCTTGTGGTGTTTCAAATGGTTCAACTGACTCTATACATTGCATGGCACGTTGTTTTCTCTACAAGTGATTGTGACATTCATGTGCAGATTCTAACATGTCTTGATTGAATTATGCTGGAGCATTAATATGTGGAACATGATTTTCCAAAAAACACCCCCACAGCACACCCACATCACTTAGGCAACATAGAACGAATGATCATGTTCCATCATCCCAATACTACTTTTCCACATTTTAGCACCACCATGTAGCTTAGATTGGACACTAACCATAGATGTAGTCCATCTGCAATTGGTAGGAGACCTAGCTTTGTTTTTTCTATCATGTCTAACTCAAAGCATCTTTGTTTTTTACCTTCGTATGATGGAGACACCACAAAGCTACTTGCAAAAATCCACCCCAACATAAACAGAGCCTGGATCCATAATCAAAACAAAGGAGTCAGGTAATCTTCAAAGCTTGTAGACTGTATCTATGAGGGTACTCACCCATAAACCTTAAACCCTAAAAAGATCATAGAGAGATGGAGGGATTTTTTTTCCATTGCCATCATCACAACTATCCCAACAGTAAAGACTATACCTATGGGTGTAATGACTTGCTTTTTAGTGAAGGGCAAATGACCAAGGCCATGTTCCACCACCTGCAAGTATATATCATTACAATGTCATCATCAGAACTCTTTCAACTTTCAATGGATTCAAGCTAATCCATCAACATTGCCAATCCTTAGTAGGTCAGAAAAAAATATCAATAAACCCTAAACCCTAATAACACACATGAAGTAATGCCAACATAAGATGCATCTGAACATAACATGAAAATTAATGTGAATTACATACCAAGCGTATGAGACGATCGGAATAGAATACAAAATCATGTGTTGTGTTATAGTTTCTTGATCTCGAATGAGAGTATGCATTCCTTGGATTTGCAAATGCACTCAAAGACAAGCTCAGAAGGACTTCGTAATCATAATAACTGAACTAGCACTCTGCAATCTATAATTGTAGTGCAAATGAGACAACAAAGTATCCAGCTTGCAATGGTCATTTTACCATAGAGGCTACCCAAAAAAGCTTTGTTAATTTGTAGTTTGGGTTCACATGTTGTTTGTCTTTGCACATTGTTGTTACACTCAGTGTAAACAAAGTATGAACAAACTTGGAAGGTGGATTGGATCACATAAACATTTGGATAGATTTTGCGGAGGTCATGCAAGCCAAGCTTTGTGCGGATGTGTTACACTATGAGATCAATTGCTAAATGATTGTTTCCTCCGTGCCATGGATGGATGATGGGACGGATGGATGGACGGGTCATGTTGGAACTTGGCACTACACAACTAACCTTTGTAATGATGATATCACTAATGCTTTTACTTCCTTTACATGCATAAACATCAGCGATGCAAGCAAGAATGATGCCCACCTGTGGATGTTTATATCTTGATCAATAACAATCCCACAAATCCAAAGGAATTGGATTAACCCACAAACTCAAAATGCAAATGCTGCAATTATCCATACAATTTTCAGCTTCCCAAAAGTCCTCAAATTAAGAGTTCATAAAATGAGAATTCATAAATTCATAATAACACTTCAAGAAGCATTTGCACGGAGTAGGTAATTTGGAAACATAGAAAGAAAGAAAACAGCAGGGGGGGGGGAAGAAGAAATGGGTGCTGCGAGAATTTGGCCAAAGTTGAATCCTTGGAGGATTGGGTGAAGTTGAGGAAGCACCAAAAGTGGGAGAACTGGGAGGGAACTTGCTTGCTTGCCTTTGATGATGGGGTCCATGAAACTGGGATCGAAAGTTGAAGCTTTTCAAAGAAGAGGGCAAGCTTGGTTTGCACATCAGGGCTTGCGAGTGACATCAAGATCAAAGTAGAACATATGACATTTCATCTCCACAAGTTTCCCTTGGTGTCAAGGGGTGGTAGATTGGCAAAGTTGGTGGAGGAGATGTCAGAGGAGGACGACAATGAAGAGTCATCTGGATGTTAGATTCAACTTGTTGACATCCCTAGAGGTGCTGAAGCTTTTGAGCTTGCAACCAAGTTTTGTTACCAAATGAAGGTGGAATTGACTACAACAAATGTTGTGGCTCTGCAATGTGTGGCTAAGTATTTGGAGATGACCGATGAGTTTGGAGATGGAAACCTAATTACGAAAACATAAGCTTTTCTCCAACAAATGGTTCTTCGGAGTTGGCCGGACTTTGTGCGAGCCCTTGAGAGTTGTTCCTCATCAATGCCACAGGTAGAGGAGCTAGGAATAGTAGAGAAGCTCATCCATTCTGTTTGTGTTAAAGCATGTATTAATCCTTCCTTGGTCAGTTGGCCCATTCCTGAACATCAGAGCTTGCTGCAAAGCCCTGGTGGAAGTGTGCTATGGAATGGAATCAGCATTAGTGCTCGTGCTCGTGCAATTCGAACAGATTGGTGGTATGATGATTTTTCCACTCTAAGCTTGCCACTTCTTGAAAGAGTGGTTGTTAGTCTGGAAGCTAGAGGAACTAGACTTGAGAGCATTGTTGGAACTCTTGTGCATTATGCAAAGAAATCATTGCCAGGCCCGCACAGGCGGCATAGTGGTCGCGATGCCTATACACATGGTCCTATCGTGCCTGCAATTGTCACCTCTGCCAAGGATGATTGATGAATCATGTTGGAAACAATTGAAGCTCGATTGTTGTCAATGAAGGGAGTTGTATCAACATGTTTCTTGTTTGGATTGTTGCATACTACAATGATCTTGAATGCAAATGCAAGGTGTAAGAGTAACTTGGAAAGAAGGATAGGGATGCAGTTGGAGCAAACGATGTTTAATGCCAACATAAGATGCATCTAAACACAACATGAAAATTAATGTGAATTACATACCAAGCATATGAGATGGTCAGAGTAGAATACAAAATCATGTGTTGTAGTTTCCTAATCTCAAATGAGAGTATGCATTCCTTGGATCTGCAAATGCACTCAAAGACAAGCTCAAAAGGACTTCCCAATCACAATAGCTGAGCTAGCACTTTGTAATCTGTAATCGTAATGCAGATGAGGCAACAAAATATCTAGCTTGCAATGGCCATTTTTCCACAGAAGCTACCCAAAAAAGTTTTGTTAGTTTGTAGTTTGGGTTCACATGTTGTTTGTCTTTGCACATTGTTGTTACACTTAGTGTAAACAAAGTGTGAACAAACCTAGAAGGTGGATTGGATCACATAAACATTTGGATAGATTTTGTGGAGATCATGCTAGCCAAGCTTTGTGCGGATGTGTTGCACTATGAGATCAATTGCCACATGATTATCTCCTTCGTGCCATGGATGGATGACGGGATGGACGGATGGATGGATGGATGGAAAGCTTCATGAAAAATGACCACAATGTCCTTTACGATATGTAATTTTGTTGGTTATTTTTTCCCCAACTTTGAGATCATCTGCCCAGCTACATATTGCCTACCTTCTTGAACCTACCTACCAACTAAGAACTAACTACCCCCTCTCACCTACCTACTAGATCCACACACCTTTTTCCCGCCTAAACTTGTCACGTCATTCTTATCTACCTACCCTCCTTCCCTCCTACCTATCTACCCAACACTTGCACAACATTAATGGAAATCGCTGAAAATAGTTCAAATGTAGATATTGCATTCAATTGACTAACAATAAATTAGACAAATTTAGGCCTCATGAGCGGGGTAGGCTTTTCTTGTTGTTAGTGTCCAATGAGCTTCCACTTTGCACCAATTATTGCACATTGTACACAACATAATTAATTAATTTAAAGCCTTGAATGATGAAAAAAGAGGATTTTATTTTATAAGATAAAATGGATCAAAGAAGGATTTGTGGTTAAGTAGATGTCCCAAACATTTATGACTTTTGCAAAAACATCTTTTTTATTCAAGGTTAATTTGGGAGGAAGAATCATCAACCATATATTGAGCAAATTAAATTGATTTTTTTTTTTTTCAAAGGGAGTGGAGACATCTTTCAAGTTGGCGAAATTCAAATAAAAAGGTGAGAAATAATTTATTTTTTCCACTTGTTAAGTTTTTTTATTTTTGAGCTTTGAATTTTAATCCATGTGTTCTATGGGTCACAATGGACAAATTTCATTCCAACCCCATTTTGGTCAACATCAACAAATTGAATCCTTATCAATTTTGGAAGCAATTCTTAAAGGATTGGAAGCTCAAGTGGAAAAAGGAAGGGATGGCATAATCGGGATACCACGTGAAATTTCTTCAACATTGAAGGAAAATCCCAAGGAGGCAAAATTAGAATTAATTAAATTTAATTATAAGGAACCAAAATCAGTTCCCAATTTTGAAGAATTAAAACCTATTACCAAATTTGGAATATTCAAATTTGTTAGCCATTTGGTCAATTTAGAATCTACAGCCATGGATTCTTGACCATATTTGCAAATCTCCTGGAACTAGGTGGAAACTTTTTGGATGAAAATGAATCCATGATATTTTAACCATAGATGGAATATGAAGTGATATAACATCCAATGTCTTTTTTTGTGGAGGTGTAACTTGTTTGTCGCAACCCCACTTTGGGATAAGTGTGAGGATGAAACTCACACCCCCAAAAATGGGAAGTTGGAGTCCTCCGAGACTCCCGAAAACTCAGAGCTCGAGTTCAAGGGTCAAGACATTTCGTATGGATGTGTTCATTATATCAATGGAAAGGTCTTGAAGTGTAGATGCCCAAAATGGCCTCGCATGTATCATTTGGACATCTGAAGCCCAAGTTATGGGCAAAAGAAGGGCTGGGAGTCAAATTGGCAGTTTGACTCCCGACCACTAAAAGTCGGGAATCGACCTCTTCCCAACGTCTATAGAAGGAGTACGACATGGCGTTGGAAAGCTCTTGAGGAGAGCTACAACTTTGGTTTAGACCTCGCTCCAATCGGAGGTTGGAGCCGGGAGATATGAGCCCCCAAAGTCCCAGGACTCCAACCCGGGATAGTTTCGGGACTTCTCCTTGGGAGTCCTAGGAAAAAGAGCCATTTGAATGTAACCTCCACCAAGAGCTGTAGAGAATACTATATGGGGGAAGGTGGTGGCTTCCCTCGAGTCCGGGCCGTGGTGAGTCAAGTGAGTCCAATTGCTCGTGGCTTGTTCCAACACCCAAGGGTGTTCTCGAATGTGAACTAACCCTCTTATGGTTGGTTTTAGATGCAAATTCGAATGAGATAATATTTGTCCCTCTTCCTAGTCTAATCTCGAGACTTCTAGCACACCCTCTACCCCCTTTTAGTGCTGGAAGTCGGGAGCGGCCCTCAAGTCCCAACTTTCCGCAATTCAACGTGCTTGGACCCTCAAGAGGGTCTAGCAAGGGACTTTGGAGTGCGTCATTGTCTAACAATCATAGAAACCATTTTAGATTTGAATGAAATTATCATTTCAATTTCAAACTAATTGAATTGTTTCGATTTCCAATTGATTTAGCTATTTTAGCTTTCAACTACTAAATTTGAATGTTTGGGTATCTAATGCCCTAATAGTCACAAATTGAAATGAACTTTTCCTCCAATCTCAATCCTATAAAAGGAAAACATTTCTTCTCATTACTTCTTGTTGATTTTTTTTCATTTCATGTGCATTTTGTTTTTGCCCCTTTTGTCTCCAAATTGTTTGAGAACATGAATGGTAATGTGAGCAAGATAAAGGATGAAAAATAAGCAAGGAGTAAGTAGAAAGGCAAAGGTAGAGAGCTATGAGGAAAAGGCAGAAAGAAAGGAAAAAGAAAAAGGAAAGGAATCAAAACTAAAATTGAAAATAGGAGCACCAAAATTATTTTAAAAAGGAGAATACCAAAACCGAAATTGAAAAAGAAAACACTAGAATTGGAAAGAGAAAAAAATGAAAAAGAATCCTTGTGAGTCTATCCGGTATAAGAAAGTTAGTCTTTATTGAAATCGACAAATTTCAAAGATGGGTAGTGAGCAAAGATGTGCATTATATCAAAAGAAGAAAACTAAGAAAACATGCTTATTGTTTTTCAAATTGTTCCCTTTCTTCTTGTCTTTTCCTTTTCCTTCTCATCTTTTTTATTCTTCTTCTTTTCACTTTTCCTCTTATTTCACAAACCAAAACAAGACAAAAAAAAACAAGGTTCAAGGGGTAAGGCATGCTTGGCATTTTGTGGTTAGAAGCTCGAATGAAGGATCTTGTAGTTGTGGGTGCTACAATAGACAAGGAGCTTGTACAATTATCATGCCTTCCTAGTCGAATCACCTACACATACTCTAGGATGTGGGCATATGGAAACCATTTCTAAGTGGACCTTAAAACTACAAGGCCTACACACTTGACATATGATTTTGGAGTTGCATGCATATTTCATCAAGCGAATCAAAGTTCAATGCGAAATCAAAATATAATAATTACAAATTTGAATTATGCGGGTCTCCTAAAAGGGAATCCTTCTTGTGGATTATTTTGGGCTTCATTTGGTTTTGTTCAAATGTTCATGAATCCCACCAACCTTCGTGGCAATGCAAAGACCATATGTCAAGATGAACATGGGTTTTGGCAAGTGAACTTTCAACGTCGGTTCTCGCCAACGATGGAACCATATGTGTTCCCTGTAACCGTTTCTCAAGTATTGACCTCTATATTTGAAGTTCCACTAGAAAACCACACCTATAAAACACAAAACATTAAGAGATCAATTAATGTAATTATGGTTTGTCCATGGTTTTAATGGTTTGGATGGTTTGCTAGTGGATTGGGTTGGGTGGTTTATCAATGGTTTCACAAGTTCTAACACATGTGGTAATACAAAAGGGGTAGTAGACAATGGCAATTATGTTGTTGTCAAAAATTAATACATGTTCTTATTTTTGAATGCAAGTGTTCTTTGTGCCAAACACAGTTACTAGTGATGAGTGGAAAATTGTATTGCAAAAGGAGACATGATCAAGATGTGTGGTGGCTGAAGTTGCTGAACCTTCATTAAGAACACACAGTGTAGCCGAAGAAGAAAATTTAGTTAGGGAAGGCTTAGGGGTCTCCATGATGACAATGTTTTATCCAAAAAGCTCAGGGAGGAGGTGCCTACTAATGAGGTTCAACGAGTAATGCAACTATAGTTCAACCTCGAGATGATGGTTTAGAATTAGAAGGAGAGGATTAGTAGTTGGCATGCACATTAGGGGTTAATTTATTGTGATATGTTTTCATTAGTTAATGTTGTGAATTCTTGTATGCAATTTGTATTTTAATGGCAAAAAATTGCAAGAGCAATTTTAATAACAAATATTGATGTTAGTTAACAGATAGTTGTGCAAAACCCCTCTACCTTCCTATGTAACACCTTGTAAGGTGGTTACCCTAAAATGACCACTAGGAAAAACCACCCAAGTGGTTTGAGAAGGTGAAATAAGAAATTTTCAACCCTGCTTGGAAACATTTCAAGCTAAATTTTCCAAAAAAATAAAATAAATTCCTAAACCATTGTTACCTCCCACTACATTGCCACTTCAACGGGAGTCTAGTGGAATATGTCCATTCAACGAACGCATGAATGGTTTGTCCCATATAAAAACCACCCAAAGTCAAATTGGGTGGTTTTGTATGATGGTCTATCCACATATTTTCTAATAGTGGTACGCATAGCATAGCTTGCAATTTTGTAGAGATAATCTTGTACATATCTATTTTGAACAACCTTTTGAAAAATACAAAAACATTTTTGACAAAGTAATAGGTTGGTAATCAATTTCTAAGCGCAAGGAGTTTTTAGACATTCACTACTTTTGTCGTGTAGCTTCAAGCTTCAAATTTACATCCCTAAATTTTTTGAAACCATCTAGAATGGCAAAGTTGTCCTGAAATTTTATAACATTCAATATGTAATTATTGCTATAACCTTCTTGATAAGTACATGTAATGTAGTATTGTACCTTCTTCATTACTTTGTAGTTTAAATAATTTCTAAAATAAAAATGAGGAGCTTGTTGTTGTTCTTTAATGTTATAACAAATTTGCAAAAAAATCAATCAAAGGGATCAAAGGCTTATATGTAGGTTTTAAAATTTTCAACCCACATGCAATTTTAAAATACCTGAAATATTATATTTACTATATAATCTACTATTGTAACCTTCAAATCAATATATAATCTATTATTGTATTCTTGTGGGTCAGTTTGTAATTTGTTGTTATAATTTTTTTCAATTCAATATGTAATATGTTATGTACATTATAATCTTGTTGATCAAATCTAATTAGGTGTTATATCTTTACATGACGTATAGACATGGCCCATAATTAATTCTTCTAATTGCCTCCTAGTTTCATGTGTGTCATTGAATTTGTGCCTAGTAGAAGACTTCCCAAGTAGGATTAATGAACTACATTAAATAGACATTTGCTACTTTCATTGCATATAGGTTTAGTTGATCGAATCATGCACTACTTTCAGACATTACAAAATATCAAGTAGGTATTTTTATTCCAAGGAATTCAACAAGTGACTAAAACCTACAATCTTATCTTATTATCTTCTATAACTATTGAGAAACGGTGGCAATAGAGAGTAGAAGTGAACAAATTAGTAATTTCTACTTGCACTATTATTATAAATGGCCTTTCAAAAAATTGCAACTAAGAATTTTCTAAGGGTACTCATGAAGGGGCACATGTGCATTATGAATATTGGGAAGGTAGCAAACAAAACAAAATCGTTGGTTGATATGTGAACTTGAAGAGAGGTTAACAAAAAGAGATGTCAGAAGTTTAATGGCCTCAAAAACAATAGTTTGAAAGGCTAATTGCAACCCCACAAGGCTTGGACCGCCATCTTTAACACTAGCATTACAACTCAATGGACTTATTAACTGAAAGACAAAATCTAGTGTCCTATATGAATAGTGACGGTTTAAAGCTTTTATGCCCTTGTGGTGTTACTAAACTGGAGGCTTAAGGATGCAAGATGGGAGCTAGACAAATAAGAGTTTGGAAATGCATGGATTTGAAAGGATGCACCAATCTATTGATGAATAAATGCATGTAATTTAAGCCCCACATTGGTGAACCAAACATACCAATAATTCCACAAAGACAAGTCCTTAACATACTTGATCTCTTATTGTTGCCATGCTACTTTTTGCTCCAAGGAACTCAACATCTCAAAATGTGCAACTTCCTCATGTTTCAACATTTTAACCCTAAACCTCAACATCATGCAACCATATATTACATTTTCAAATTAAAGCAAGGTCACACCCTCTTGGGCATCTAAATTCTTGGCAAAAGATCAAATACTAAAAATATTGCACAAAAAATTTAATTGAGCTAGGTTAGGAAGGTTGAACAACCACGTAAGGTTAATATAATAGTTTGAAAGAACTTATTACCAATAGGAGGGTACATTCACAATATAATGTACCAAGGACTGTGTTGATTGTCCTTAATTTCCATAGTTCTTAACTTTGAAAAAACATTATAAAAGATTGAAACATCAAAATGTAATTAGGTTTATTGCACCATGTTTTATTATTAATGAAATTTCATCCCAATGAATTTTGTGTGATTCCCAATTGTTTTAGTGGTCATAAAGTAGTGGAAAGTCTATAATTGAATATTGATTTTCATTTCATTTGTCCTTAATCCTATGCTAAACTTAACCATTCATGCTCCAAATTTGTAAAAGACCATATATGGATGAACCAAAGGGCCCAATATGAAAAAAAACATAAAAGCATGCCCTAAATTGCCCTTAATTGGGTGTGTTTTGTTTGCATTTAAACATGTTTATCACCTTTGAAAACATAAAATTATAAATACTTCCTAAATTACAAAATGTATTTTGTTGTTTAAGGGAAGGCAATGTTGTATTTTCATGAAAAATGATACATACAATTTAAGGTCATTGGTAAATTTGGGTCAGTTTTATATATACAACATTACATGAAGAAAATGTGAACATGTTTTTTGTTACTCAAACCTTCATAAAATGTTTTCAAATTAATTATGGGCTCTAATATAATTTATAAGAAGGGCCACATGTGTTTATATTTTAAAATGCACATGTATTGAATCCTTTTAATTGACAATGTTGATTTTGATTTAGAACATCTTTAATGGTCAAAAAGTTCAAAATTTATCATCATGGTTACAGACAAGATTATCCATTTGATTATAATCTAGGTCCTCATGCAAAAATATATATATTTTTATCATAATATGAATCATGTTTGGTTTCAATATTAATATCTAGTCCCAAAAATTACATTTAAAATATAGTTTTGATATTTAATAGACTAATACATGTAGGACACATGTAAAATGGAATCCTTGGTAAGGACTTTGACCTTGGTCACCATGGTTCCTTATACTGTGAATATACCTAGGAGCATAAGGTTACAACCCCATAATAAAATACTCCATGAGAAATGAATATGGAATACAAAGAAAAGAAACCCATTTTATTTCCAACCAAAGGTTCATGCAACTCACAAGATTCTACACATGAGAACATTTGTAAAACCCATCAATGTCAAAATTGCTATGCAAATACAAATTATATAATTGAATTGCCCTTTAATCATGTGTTTTTATTGCAATTAACTCTAGAGCACCTGGTTCTATGACAATCAACCAAGGCATACACAAAATGTTTTTTTGTAATCAAAATCTCACCCTTGATTATCGAGCTTATTTTACTCCAAAATGTTACCCATATAGCATGTAAGCATATTAAAGTCCAAAATTTATAAAGTGCCAAATGATCCATTATAAGGTGCGAAATGGCCTACTTTTAATGGATAAATAAAAAATTAAATCCGTCGAGTTCATACATTTCCAAAATTGTTCTAATTGGTAGTTGGACTGCTTATTCGCATAGATTAGGCATTAGCTCGTGTGCCAACATACCTACCTTTCTTCAATGCATAATCAACTAGTATGCCTTCACCATCTTCCCTTTTTTTTTGGTGCAAGTTTTTTGATGTTTCCTGTATGTGGATGACCAACCCTATCATCATCCTCCTCAATGGAAGAAATCCTTGCCTTACCAAATGCCAAAATAGGGCGCAACTTTTCCTTTTGATGGTACACTCATTGTAGAAATAGTCTTGGTTCTAGGGTCCTATTCAACATTTTTCTATGTAGGAAATGTACAAATTTCTTGTAAAATCATTGTTCAAAATTAAACTTCATTGGAATTTCATCAACCTACTTTTCAAGTAATGGCTATGTTTCTTTCAGGTTGGGAAGTTCATTTGCAAGTAGTGCATTGTATGCACAACTACTATTGATTTCAATCCTAGCATGGGAAGATGGTAAACTCACATTCATCATACCCAAACCCTATAAATATGTTTGGCTAGATGTTCTCTTTGTCCTTCACGCCCAAGACATCAAGTGTGTCCAAAATGGAAGAAGGTGTTTTGCTTTGTGAAACTTGAAAATTTTTCTACTTTGCCAAACATTCCTCCCAAAATAGTTCAACTTCTAATAAGTTCTTTTCCGGTTGTTTCTCCAAAGATTTTTACCTAGGTGATTCAAGGGGCTCAATTTGTTCCTCCAAGCACTCATCTTGGGCAAACAATCCTTTTGAATGGATGATGTCCATTTCCTTCTCCAAACAAATCTCCCCAAGAAACTCTTCACACTTAGTGTTGTTTCCCACTTGTTTCTCCAAGCCATTGTTCCACAAGTAATACTCCAAGAATGTTAACAACAAAGGATTTTATTGAAATTACATGCACCATCAAAAACTTGTCTAGTTATGGTATGTATAAATAGTGGGAACAACAAAAGTAGAATTTATAACCTGAACCATCAATTGAACTAGTTTCTACATGATCCCAAAGATGTTACAATAGGCATCTTACATTTCTTTAACCAAAAAGACAAGTACATAATAGACATATTTCAAGTAGCCACATTTTCATTCAACTAACCGCAAGTAGGCATGCCTATTTATAACAAGTAGCAAATAGGCACACAACACTTCATATACCAAAATCATATGTTACCTCTTAAACATTTAGTAAACAACTAACAACAAGTAACCAACGCGTACACAACATACATACTCAATGTAACACCTAACTTTGGAGTAACCACAAGTAAGACCATAGCCATTAGTAAGAAGTAGCAAGTAAACATGAAACATTTACAAATACAAAATCATCCTTTCCAACTTGGTCATGTAGTAGATGACCAACACCAAGTAGGTAGCAAGTGAATGCCTTAAACATAACTAAATAACACCTAGAATTGAAGTAACCACAAGTAAACATGGCCCACTTTTAATATGTGGCAAGCATGCATGAAACACTTGGAAACAAAAAAATTCGTACTTAATGATTTCGGAAGCTAGTAGATGGTTAAGATCAAGTAGCCAACAAGTACTCAATATATAAAACACAAGTAGCCATGTAGCATTGAAATGCTCACAAGGAGGCCTTTCCAAAATGTAACAAAGATAAGTATTCTGTCGTGACGTGTAGTGTCGTGACATACAATGTCATAAAGGTGTGAATCCGCAGGAAACTCTACTAAACAAATAGCCTAAAACCAATTAAAGGTAGAAACTAATCAAAGAGATACATGCACACACATATATACACAATGCACAAGGGAGGCTGAGATGAAATTCTCATGTATCCCCCCCCCAGACCTGAGCCGGGAAAAGCGTGGCATGGTCTGAGTAGGAATCGAGGTGCTGTAGGAAAACATGATGAACAGTACCAATTGTCGACGGGAATTTGAGTGAGCTCCGGCTTGAGGTAGAAGAGATGGTATCCACCATTACAGTTGTCACAAAGTAGCATCTGATCAGCATCGTCCGTCCTCTAACATACTTGACATGGATAATCAAGTGGAGGAATCCAAGTCGACGTGATGATGGTAGGATCCAAGTTCGGCAAGTGGCAGGGCGCACAATTTTTGGAATGATCACGAATTGTGCGTCCGTCAGC
>Ga0116227_10002672_pt1 | contig 40218 bp, 33 predicted proteins | sample S1TSphgellanicum_FD_89693 | JGI IMG/M metagenome (GOLD analysis project Ga0116227, IMG submission 89693) | Host-associated microbial communities from peat moss isolated from Minnesota, USA - S1T2_Fb - Sphagnum magellanicum MG | ecosystem: Host-associated > Plants > Peat moss > Unclassified...
CCAAAACTTAAAAGAAAAAAAATCAAGGCACTTTGAGTGCATGCTGAGCCTTCTCATTGGCTGCATGAAATTTCTATTTTCCAAAACTCTTCATCACCATTTTTGGCCTGGCCTAATACTCCCATTATAAACTGGGGGTACTTAGTGCTACTATTTTAGTGGTCCTCTACAAAAATATCAACGATTAAGGCAAATTTTGTCTTGGGATGCTCAACACAAAAGTGAAAAAAAGATTGGAAAGGACCAATTGAAGAGTCATAAGAAAATAAGAACAAACCACTGTTGGACTGGCATATAGGTTAAAGTTGGGTATCAACCGAGTCATCAACATGAGTATGAAGATACCCAACTAGTTGGGTCCTATTTACTGATCATACTAGGGTTGAGATTGGGTTGGCATAAAAGATGTGTAAAGTTCTTAACTCAACTCATACCACATCCAAATGGTAGCAACATTTCACTTATGTCAACTCGTACTCATCATATGCATCTTTCTACAAGCATTGTTACTCCTAATATAAGTATAAGGCACTTTAGGGTGTGAGTTGCAATCTTCATTGTTCTTCAACACAGCAATGATTCATCAATGATTTTCTTTGCATTTGTTTTGTGACTTCACACATTAAATTGATATACTCATCATATTCATACTTAATATCTCTATGGTATCAAATTTTTAATACCTTATTTATTCATACCATTGTGTACAATTCTTCGAACAACATATGTATATTGATGTCGCCTGGTATGTAATTTCAATTTCTACCCCAATACCAATATTGCCATTGTATATGGATTTGAGTTTTTTTCTAATACCCAAACCAATCTGATATGTTAAAAAATTATCAATTTTTTAATTAAATGGAATAATTGGCATTATCAGAGAACCGCTGGTTTCATTTTCTAGCAAAACTTTGCCAATTTCATGAAATTGAAGATTTTATTTTTAACTCAATTTTTGTGTATGGGTTTGAATTTTTTGGGGGAGATTTTAACATGAAGTTTTGAAAATGGGGAAGAGGATTACAAGTTTCTATTGATGTTTGAGGAAACCTTGGAATTTCAACACTACTAAGTATTTGGCATTATTACAAGCGTGGGGGAGGGGTTTTATTTTTTCTATAATTCTAGGTAAAGGATACATATGATTTTCTTAGATAGAAACATTACCCTCATGATATAGCTTATATACTTTGAAATTTTACCATTAGGGTAAGGGAATTTGGTGCTGAATAGACCATGAGGGTAAGGCTGAAACAAAGATTAGGGTACTTTGTGAGTTCTACTCCACTTTCCATTTTCAAAAAAAAGTCAGGAATTTATAAGGACCCTAAGTTTTTTATTTTAAAAAATCAAGAATTCAAGAGACCTTTTACACAACACACAATTCCAGGATTTTGTGAGACCTTTTTTCCCAGATAATAAAAAATTAGGACTTCCTTGCAAGGACTCGTCCTTCCTTGCATTCAAGGAAGATGGGTCTCCATAAGCACATCTGAATACTCATCAAAGTTGGAAGTTGGAGCAACCTTTGTTACCTTCATTACTCCTACAACTTAATTATTTAGCTACATTTGGGTGGGGTGGGAGTGAGAGAGGGAGAGCTTTGCATGACATATCATATTCCATAAAATAATGATCAATTGTTCAATCAATGCATACAAGTTCATTCAATTCTCTATTCCCAATGGTATTTCTAGGATATGAATCCCACCCTAGAATCCTATGAATAGCTCTAAGTGGCTATTGACAATTTCTCATTATTGTATGAGGACTTTGATCCCATTTTTGATAGGTTCAAATCCTTTGAGAGATGCTTCAATTTATTGCTTGCCCCTTCACAATGCGCATCCTTGATTGCCTTGTGATTGTATGGTGCCCATCCTTTGGGTTGGGTTCAATGATTGCTTACATGATCTTGGGGCATAAAGCTTTCTTTCATGCATATTGATTTCTCTTCATTTGTTCTTCACTTGATGGGGATAAATTTCCTCTCCCAAAGTTTGCAATCACATAGGTAATAATGGTTCTCTCTCGTTGGATGCACATATATGAACATACTCTAAGTTCTCTATAGTGTACTCAAATTTTTTTAAATCCTCCAAGAACTTGCCAATCATTTTCCAATTGAATGTCTTGGAGTTGTTCCTTATTGGTACTCATGATGTGGTTTCTTTTTCTCTTTTTTTGGGTTTATAGATTTTTTTGGAAATATTTGGATTACAAGCACGATCTTCATTCATGTCTTCAGTCCTACGTCCACAACCTAGATGGGAAGTTGAGGAATGTGATTGCCTACAATTTTGCAAATGAATTGAAAAGCTTGGAGTGGATTGCCATGGTGGGAGTCATATGGCTTTTTAATGTTGAAGTCTAAGTTTACCAAAATGGTCAACAAACGTCATGAATCAAGCTTTTGGTCACAAGAAAATTGAGTTTTATGTTGTGAAGTCTCAAAGAAGTACCACTTCTTCGCATACATTTTTGAACCCATTGTCAAGCATTTGCTAAATTCAATTGTGTTTAGATGAATTGGTTCAAACATGTGGCTCTCACATACTAACTCTTCACAATTTGTAAATTTACCCTCTCTTAAGTAAATTAGTTCCAATAGCATGCTTGTGAAATGACAATTGTGATGTGGTTCTCTCTTTTTCAAAGAAAGAACAGGTGGGTAATGGTCGGGTATATGGACCCTTGAGCCATGGTTTCAAACAAATCAAAGAACAGGTTTTAACCCAGAGCCACAGCTCTCAAACAAATCAAAGAACAGGTTTTAACCCAGAGCCACAGCTCTCAAACAAATTGAAGAACCTATCCTGAACTGCAGGTTCTTACAGGAAAGAAACCCTCCGGTTCTTTTATTTTTGTCTCAAAACCCTGGAACCAGAGGTTATAACAAACTACCCAACAACTGGAAATGACCTCCTGTGAAATATCATTTCTATTCTGGTGCTCTCTTTGATGACATGTTGCTGTGATGAATTTGCTTACCAAGTTGCAATCTATCAGATCCCAGATCTGAAAATTAACATTACAGCAAGGTTAGAATTGGCACTCATTAGAATCGCATTTTGTAGCAAAAGAAGTACAGACATAAAGTGTGCTGTTCATGTCTCTACTATAATTTCCATGTTGCCATTAACACTAATTACACATAATATATGCAACTGGCATGAGATTGTGCCCAAGCTCCAAAAAGAAGTGAAGTTGTTGTAACAATTTCCTTTAGATTTTTGTATGTTTTGCCAATGCAGCATAGTTGTTTCGAGACACTCATGAATTGATAGTTATCATTGTAAATGCCAAATTTTGGATATGAATTCTCCTAACTCAGGTTTATATTCCTGGAGTAGGGGTAATTTCTTGCCTTGCACCAACAAGTGATCTAGTGTTTGCATCCTACAAAAAATTACCCCAAAAAAGAAAAAGAAAAATCCTACATCATCAAATGCCACAAAGCATAACAAAAGCCAACTTGGACAAAAGGAAAGGAATGAACAGGGACCAGATCAAAGTTGTTGGTTTGATTCACAACTGTAAGACATCCTGTACCCTTGTGAATGGCATGAGCCTTGACATTGGGTGAGATTTTGCTCTCTTTGGGTATGTTTGCAACAGCCGTTGATGAAATCTGGAACAAGAAATTCTTGTCTTGGAACCAAGCTGCATAAGTATTAGAAATTCTTGATGCTGCCTTATAATTCAAGACCTTAAATTGATGGAAGAAGAACAACTTTTTATTGAACATACTGACTTGTGCCACTCCAATTTTGAGCTTACTATCTTAAATGGTAATTAGGTTCACAAATTAGCAGCAGCTGTGCATCACCCCTTTGCCGTTGCTCCTGTGCCCCTTCCTGGATGACATACCTGTTAGAAAGATGAATCCTGTAGTTAGTAGATGCACAATCTGCCAACTTGACTCAGACAAGAAATCTGAGGCTTAAGTACTCCATGCTCCCCCAAGGGCAGTTCATTTCTCAAGCTACGCCAACAAGCATTGCATCCCTGTGAAAAAAAATCCATGTCTGGAGAATGTCCCATTTCTGAAAACAGAACTCGCAAAGAAAATGCCCACAGAGAGAGAGAGATATGTGTCTTGCCTGTGATGATCAAATGATCCAATGCACCAACAGCCAAGGTGAGCACCAGAAATCAGATGTCTTTATCCCCATTACTACATTTGGGATTGTACATACAACTTTCAACTGTAACAAAGAGAGGGGATCATGTCATTCAATTCATACCAAGATAGATCCATCTGGAAGTATCTTTTTTGATGTGATTTCTGCTTTTGTCTAGCTTGATTGATTTGCAGGATGAATGTTGAATAAGAAAAACCATGACAAAGTCTTGAACATGCCAACCCCATCTTTCAGGTCTGTTGCAAGCAAGCTTGATTTTTCAAATGAAGATTGAATCAGAAAACCGCAGCAAGCAGCAACATGCCAATTCTGTCTTTCAGGTCAGTCTAGCTTGATTTCGGAGATGCAGATTGAATAAGGAAAAACCATGACAACCTCAATTACATGCATGTTCATGAATAGATCATTCAAGGCCATTGAGAGTCTAATGTCTTTTTGTGGGTAAGTAGCCTCCTCATGGGTGGGCTGAGCTTGAATCCACTCTAGAAAATCCGTTCTCAACCAGTAAATGCTAAGCAAATAAAGGACATGGCAACTAATTGGGGGGGGGGTGGGATTATTCCTCTCAATGTATTTTTCCTAGCAAATTATTGCCAATTTTCGACCTGAAAAAGGCCCTGTACAAAGGGATTTAGTTTAAATTTTTCATAAAAATTTGCTAGAAAATCTAGGCTCTTCATCTAGACATGCCTAATAGCATCATGAATTTGCATTGGGATCGCCAACCCCAACTAGGGTTACTAATGCAGCATCACCAAATAGCGCAATCCCCAACCATCAAAATCATCAAGTGACCACATTTGGGCCATTGAAAGAGCATGTTTGCGATCGACATCTCCCACGATTCACTACCTCCATTCTCCTAAGTTGTTACTAAGCTTGCCAGCTTCTTGTTCCTCTCTATGCTCTGCTCTTGCTAGAAGACTGTGAGCTAAATTGAGTTACACCAACTTCACCATACTCCATGCCCCTTGCTTACCAACCATTGTTTGTAGCTCTATTGTGTTCAACTTGTTGCTAGTTTTAGGCTTTAGCAAAAGGAGAGGGGTTACTCCAACATTCAATGGAGGATCAGTTTTTGTTCTATTGTGATCTAATGGGAGATGGAGGCTACAAGAGTTATGAGCATCCAACTTCCATTGTGTTTAATTTCTTGCCCAACCTCCAAGTGAGCAACCCTAGTCTTCAATATAGCTTTGATGTTCAGATTTCTTGTGCGACAAGCTACTAATCATTCAATGCAAAATTCAATTTGTGAGTGGGAGTGAGCAATGAGCACCTTGATTCTCTAGGTAATTTCAGATGTTACACAACCTTTGTATTTTATAAAAGTTTGAAAGTCTAGAGTTTGAACTTGAGAAACTTGAGTTGTTTTTTTCAATTTTGGTTTTTTGTTGCTTGAGGAGGCTTTGACTTTGTTTGAGTCATTTGTTATTTTTTCATGCTTTCCCTCATTCACAATGCCTCCTGAACTTCCGCCATCATACAAGTTCTAGTATTTCTTCTTTAGCAAAAACCCAACCCAAGTGTTGACAATCCTCTTGTGTGCCCTAATCATAATCCAAATTTCTCACCTGCATCTAGTTATGTCAATCCTACTCATGTTGCATCTTCTTCTAGTTGTGTTGATCTTACTCATGTTGCATTTTTCAATTGCATTGGTTCTTTTCATGTTGCATCGTTTAACTACGTCAATCCAAGCGTTGTTGCATTGTCAACAATTGTTCTTGACCCAAAGGGGAAAAAACTAGTTGTTGATGATGTTGCAAAGCTTTCCATCCCTCATGATCCAATCTCAAAGAAACAAAATTATGATCACATTAAAAAATTGTAAGATTCATGGGCTGCTAAATTACCTTGGGCAAAGATGCATCTAAGGTTAGATGGGTTGTTACATAATTTTAAATGTAAGATATGTAGTCAAGTGGAAGGAAAAGACAAGTTGTTTGCTCCTAAGTGGGACTCACTTTACAAACACGTAATCATAAGAAAACATAGAAAAATATTAGTTCATTAAAAAAGGGGGAATGGTATTCCATGAGGTCTTATAAGCATGTAAAGAATCATGTTGAGCTTGTTAATTGTTTGCCTAGCCCATCAAGTAACAAATGGTATAGTTGGAAAGAAAGTAAGGAAGCTTGTGTAGTTCACCATTGTTTTGCATTTGTTACAGTGGGGTTGTCCTATGTTTGAATGTGAGTCTATGATGAGGGTGTTTTTGAGCTTTTGGAAGTCCCAAGAAATAGCTAGAAGCATTAGACCAACACTTCCAACTAGTAAATGGCGAAGTTTATGCACCTATAGGTGATGGTCACAACTAGAACAATAGTTATAACTACATGATATGTTTCTATCAATTGTGATGAGGTTTGCACCTTAGACAACCAATCCTAGTTATTAGTCCATTGCTATGTCATGGAAAATTGGGTAAGGATCCCTATTTTGATTTCCCTTAATTATGTTTTGGAAGGATCCAATTCTGACAATTTGACCAAAGTGATCATGGAAGCATTGACCATAGGTGAAGGTATGCCTAGAGATCAGGTTGCTAACAAGCTAATGAATTTTGGAACATATGATGTCAATGTGTTTCAAGGCATTGGTGTCACCTTGAGCAAATTCGAAATGATTATGCACCTTTCTCCATAGGTGTGCATTGTATGGCACATCATATGAACCTAATGTGCAAACCTTATCTATTATACCTTTGGTGAAGCGCATTAAAAGTCTCTTGCAAACCTTACATGCATATTTTACACATTCTCCCAAACGACATTTGGAGTTTACAAAACTTGCCAAGATCATGGAAATGAAGGGGAATAAAATCCTTTGCAATGTGAAAACTCAATAGATTTCCATGTTGAGTCTTACAAAAAAAGTCATGGCAAAGTATATAACCTTATTGCTGGAAATGGCTATAGACAATAGTACAAACCAACATGTAAAGATCAATTTTGAACATCTCTATAACCTCTAAATTGTGCTCAACTTGCACATGCATTTTGCCCTTGCTAGAATTTGTGCATGATTTAATCAAGTTTGCTAAAATGTGGGACATATTTGTTTATGACTTGGTGACAATTGTCAAGGTCTACAAAAGTGATTTATATAACATGTATTGTGATCAGACCTCAAAGTTTGTTATTGACAGCTTCTAGTCTTTCAAACTTTTGTTTGATTGCAAGCATGATTCTATCCACATGCGATGGATACTAGATGCTAATACAAGAGTTTACCACTTGGCCTTCAAGTTTTATGGCCAACTCATTTGGGCAGTGCATCGAAATTTGGAAACAATGGTGGCTTCTTTTGTGACCCAAGATCTTTTTGTTAATGTTGAATCTTCGGTGAAAAATCAATGCACATGTACGTTTTGGTTCATCACTTTATTTTGCATGTTTTCTAAGTTTTAATTTAAGGTATGAACAAAAAAAATAAAGGTTTTGGTTTAGGTCTAACATTTTTCTTTTTTGGGTTTCAATTTAAGGTGCACATGGTATCTTTGTAGGGTCGATGCATGGTTGAGTGGACCAATTTGGGTGTCATGCCAACCAATTATGTTTTGTGGTTGCCATTGTAATGCCCATGTCGTTTTATAACTTTTAAAATTTATTAAAATGAACTTGATTTAAAGATCTTAACTTGAATATCTACATGATGCATAAAATCACTTTACATTTTTTTTTAAATCATAAAAGCCATGGACTTTTGAATTCAAAATTCATGAACTGCACCTCTGATTTCCATTTTTATGTGGACTATGCTATGATCCATTGATTAATGGGGTGTGTCTTAGGGACTTGGAATTAATAAGATATCATATCAAAAAAGCATAGGAACAAAATAAATAATGAATTAAATTTTAAAACTATAATTATGGACTTTTGAATGGGCTAGTTAGGAGCATTTTTTCATAAGTTCATATCATATTGAAAGAAGAATTATTTTACAATTTTTTTGTTTAAATGCTTAAAGAAATAAAAACTCTAGATGTGGCATTAATGATATGGAAATTTTTTTAGGAAATCAATGTAAATCAATTTATACTAGTTGTAATTTTCCAAATTTTGACAATTTTTTTGAGTAAATAGGGACTTTGGTTCTATTTCAAATTGGTCTACCCAACCATGCATCGACCCTGTAAGGTTCCAATTATTTTAAAGTATGTCCAAATTTTTTTTGATTTGTGGTTTAAGTTTCAAGTTATGGTAAGTGGTTTAGGTTTTTCCAAGGTTTTTATTAATTTTGGTTTAGGTCACTAGGGTTTTTTTTAGGGTTTCAATTAAGTTTAGATCTATCTAAGCTTTTTTAAGTTCTACTTTAAGTCAGTAGGGGTAATAAGGTTCCAATTAGGTTCAAGTGTGTCTAGGTTTTTTTTCAATTATGGTTTAAGTCACAAGGGTTTTTTTTTGGGTTTCAATTAGCTTCAAGTTTGTCTAGGGTTTTTTCCAATTCTAGTTCAAGTCAGTAAGCTTTTTTATAAAGTTCCAATTAGGTTTAGGTCTATCCAAAAAAATTTGCAATTATGGTTTAGGTCAGTAGGTTTTTTTTGAGTTCCAATTACATTTAGGTATGTCCAATTATTTTTTTAGGTATGGTTTAGGTCAATACAAGGTTTTTGTTAAGGTTCCAATTGTTTACATGTTTTTCCAAAAAAAATTCAATTTTGGTTAACGTCACTAGGGTGTTTTTTTGGAATTCCAATTGTTTTTTAATATGATTTATGTTTGAAACCCAAATCTTTTAGGGGTTCCAATTGTTTCAAATTTGTTCAATTTTTTTTTTCAATTTTGGTTTCAGTCATTAGGGTTTTTCTAGGGTTCTAGTTTTAAGGTGTTGTTCTAAAGGTTCCAATTTCAACATTCTAGTTTAAGTATGTAAGGTTTTTTAAGGTTCCAATTTAAGGTTATTATTTTAAGGTTTTAGGGTATTTTGGGTTTGTTTTGTTTTATTTTTAATGATTAAATATGTTTTTATTTTGGCAAGGGTTGTAGAAAGGCTCATTCATGAACTAGATATCAGATTCCTAGTTCATGCCATCACGAATGTTTTAGGGACTGTGTATCTTGTATTAACTCCAGTTAAATGCTGATGCGTCATTTTTAGAAACACTTGGAGGTTGTTAAAGCTTCATTCTATTATGGCAATACTTCCACCTTGAATGGACAATAGGTTCAAGTCCTCAAACTCCTTAATGCAAGGGACCTTGAATGCCAATAGGGACTATTCAAATTGACAATGAAGTCTAATGCAACAACATGCATGGCCCCCCCATTTGACACTAATCTTCCCACTAGGATGTGGCAACTTGTGACAATATCTCATATTTTAATTACTAGCTTCCCCAAGTATGTCAAATTGGCTAAGTTGGCTATGGTGCAAGTGATTGGTAGTGTGGAAAATGAAAAATATTTCTTTATTTTGGTGTTTATGAAATTTAAGCTTCACAATAGGTTAACAACCCATTTGTTGCTTGTTGTGCAAATGTTTGTGCAACATTCTATATTATACAAGTAACAAAATTTCTTGTATGAGGAATGCATTGAGCAATGGAGAACTACCCACCATTGCTACTACTGTGATGGGTAGCTTGTGATCAGTGGTTTTTTTAAGGAGCTTGGAGGTCCTTCAAAGGGTTACTATTTTTTTGTGCCAATAAATGTTTACTGGTTTGCTTTTTATCTTTGGGTCAAAACATGGTTGGGGTACCCAAAAAGAATATTTCATTTTATATTCACTAGACCCCCTCACTTAAACATGTTCAAACCTAATGACACATTCATATTGAAAGTTTGATTTTATTCATAAATAGATACATTACAAAAATATTATTCTATGCATAGAATGTTAAATTTGAACAAGTTTAAGGATTCTTACCAAGTTGTTGAAAAAAATCGAAAACTTTGTTTCATGAGAAAAAAAGTTCAAGAACTCATAAGGGTAAATCTATAATATAATGAACCACTACAAGTGTAACCACTCTTAAATAACACACTTGTCAATTTTTTAACTTCACTTAAGATTAAATGTTTTTCATGTATATCTGCATAATGTAATGCAATATACATTCAAAAATGACATATAAAAATATGGGTCAATTATATCAACATTTGAAGGTGAAAAATGACTAATTAAACACTTGTAACCAATCATGTGGTCTTGAATAAATCACAAAAAATTGATCAAAATTAATCTAGATTTGTTTAGGAAATGTTTTTCATATTCATGTAGATTGAATAATTATTAGACTTTACATGGTTTTGGATCATCATTGGAATTGATATATAAATAAACTATAAATTTCTAATTTTCTAATTTTCTTTCCAATAACTCTTGGATAAATATAAGATAAGTTGTAAAATTCAAATAAACTAAATTTTATTATAAGAATATATTGTACAAATCAAATATGTGATTAAACCATAAATTTTTTGCAATGCTTACATGCCATTTCAATTTCCAATTTCAAGTCCTTGCCTTTTTTTAAGGAACAAAAGAATTGGGTGTGGTTCATTTTATTGTGGACATACCCATAAAAAATGTCTGAACAAATTTTTTTTGGACCAAAATTTTTATCACAAACACCTTGTTTGTTAATGTGTATAAAATGTATGAATGTGACAAGAACCAAATGCCCTATTGTAATGTAAAAAGTTTCAACAAGTCAAATTTCTAAGAATTTTGGGCCATTGATAGAACATGATCCACATTGGATAAATTTTACTATTCTCACTTTCATAAGTGAAAAAAAAAAGATACTTTAAAGGCCTATATAAAGTTTGGAACAAAAATATTTCATTTGACATGAAAAAAAAATGTGAAATGTAAGATAGGTCATGGGAAAAATGAAAAAAAAGGTGAATTTGGGAATCCTAGGAATGAGTCCTTAGGGTTTAAACATGGCACCTCAATCATGTTTGGACCCCTTTGGTGAATCCCAATGCCTAAGATGGCAACCCCTTTTTGTTTCCATGATTTTAACATGTTTTGCATGTTTTTTCAATGTTAATTTCCTTAGTTCACAATTTTTTTCCTACTTTGTGTCATGATTTTGGATTTTGTATTACATTGTTGTACATTTATAATAAGCTAACTTGGTATGACATTGCAGGTCAATTGAACTAGAGAGGCTAATTTAAAGGGTTCAATTCCTTTTCAATTGGTTTGAATTCATTTAAGTTGTGAATATCAATGACCCTTTGTTTTGTGTGCTTAATAGTATTGTGTTGCAGGTTAGACAATAAATTGTATGAATGTTTTGTTCTTTAGTTGTTGGATAAGAATGTGTTATATAATATGTACCAAACTACCCCCTCCATTTTTTATTTATTGATCGTCAAAAAGTCTCCTAGAAGACAAATGTAAGGGCCAAAGTTACAAAACAAAAATATATCAAATGCCAAAAATCACACATGTGCAATCTCATAACCATTTGAAAAACCACAAATGCAACCCCTTTATAGCCAAATATTTTCCCTTCCAAATATAGAGAAGAGGCCACAAACTTCACCCCATTAACTAAATTAACAACCACATTTTTTTTTTAAACTCTAAATGGGGCCAGACAAGGCTCCTAGAATTGTAGGTTACTAGCCACTTGAGCACCACAACTAGGGCAGTAGGGGCCATTAAAGCTAATTCCCAAAACCAAAAATAAATAAATTGTGAAACACATATGAAAAGGTTGTTAATTATTTTAATGTTTTTTTGCAATCCATATTGTAATGTAGATATGTTTTTTTGTACTATGGAATTGTCCTAGCATGGCATGTTCCACCTAGGAATGTGGTGAGCTTGGTAGGGTGAACTATTGTTTCACTAGGTGGTAATGGGTTCTTCTAGGGCTTATTCTAATAATTGGCTTGGATTGTCAATTCACATTTCAAGTGCCTTTATTAATTTTTAATTTGTATTAAAATTAACAATGATATCCCCAAAGGTAGAGCTAGTAAATGGTTACTTATTATGCCTATGAAAACACATGTAAAAGTGCTTAAATAAGACATAGAAACCATTTATGAACATTGAAAAGTTGAGCTCACCATCCATTGGAAACCCCTTAGGATTGGATGAATCATGAATGCATTACTGGGTTCCACTTTGGTAACTTATCATGTAGACCTTTCTACTTTCACCTCACACTATTGAAATAACTAATAATTACCTTTATAAATGGGTAAGTATCATAGATAAGTAGGTAGGGAATATAAGTGGTTGTTATATAAGAAGGTAAGGCACTTAGTTACTACTATGCAGATCCATGTGAATAATTTAGTACATAATTAATTGTCATGGTTAGTTGTCGGACAAGAATATAATTGCCCACCTTGGTTAGTTGTCCACACACCATTCATCTTACATGGTGCACTAGTGGGTGTTGGTTCGCTTTGGTCAATTATTACTACACAATGCACATGACAACTATCCATTCAAATATTAGCCTAAAGGCATCTCCACGAACATTCTCTAAATGCCCCTACAACAAGGAAATGTATTTGTGGATAGTAGTCATTGTGAAAACACAACCCCACCAATGATGAAAAATGGTATTTTTTTGTGAAACTTCATGAAATTTCGCAATGGACTTTGCAACTTAGTGCACAATGTAAGGCTCCATAAACGGGTGGCAAAGGTTGGCGATAGGTGGACATGATGTCTATCACCATTGTGGAGGTCTACAAGGGAAAAAATGCAAGAACTCGGAGCTTCAAGCTATTGTGAAACTTAAAGATTTGAAGCTTTGTAAGAGTTCAAAGCTTCAAGGTCTTGCAAATGTGATGGCAATGGTTGATTCCCATAGTTGGAGCTCCAAAATGAAAACAACAATAAATTCCTTACTATTAAAGCTCCAAGCTCAAAAATAATGAGTGTGATCATGAACTCCCTACTGTTGGAGCTCCAAAATGAAAACAACAATAAATTCCTTACAATTAAAGCTCCAAGCTCAAAAATAATGAGTGTGATCATGAACTCCCTACTGTTGGAGCTCCAACAAATACATTTGAAACATGTCAAAACCCAAGTCGGGTGCTCCAAGTATATTGTTAACAAAATTCAAAAGAACACCACAGGCACCCCAAATTCTAACCATCACTAAAATAAAATAAAAAGTCACAAGCAACCCCTTTTTTTAGCCATTGTTAAAGCTTACACAAAATCACAAGCAATCCCTTCTTTTAACCATTTTTGAAGTTCACAAAATACAAGCACCCATAGATTTTGGCCATTGCCAAATCCCACAAAAAAAAATCACAAGCAACTTCTTTTTCTAACTAGTGTCAAAGCTCACGAAAAATTAAAAACACTTTTAAATTCTAGCCATGGGCAAATCCCACAAAAAATCACAAGCAACCTCTTCTTCTAACCATCACCAAAGTTCATGAAAAATCACAAGCACTCTCCAACATTGACCATGGCTAAATCCCACAGAAAATCACAAGTAGCCTTTCTTTTAGCCATTGATGAATCCCACAAAAAATCACAAACACCTTCTTCTTCTAACCATCGTTGAAGTTCACAAAAAATCACAAGCCATGGAAAAAAAATTGAAACATACACAAACACAATATTGTTGCAAAAAATCACAAACACATTATAATTGAAACAATGTGAAATTTTATTTCATCTAATGTTCAAATGGCTTTTGGCCCACAAATGTTCCACCAAATCCACTTTCAAATTGTAATGAGCTTGCAAATTATCTAATTATTGTGTTTTTTCCATACATGCCTCGAAGGCCAAACTTGTTTTTAAGTATGCTAGATTTGCCCCATAAAACAATTGCTCCAAATTTTGGTCTCATTCATCTTCAATAATCATGTTATGAATAATCACACAACATGTCATGTGGGATCATATATTACATCCATTTTCCACAACCTACATGAGTTTTGAATGATAGCAAATTTAGATTATAATACCCCAAAACATTTCTCTACATCATTTTTGCACTTTGTTGCATTTTTGCAAACCTCTTTTTATCTTGAGGTTCATGTATGGTTTGCACAAAGCAAGACCATGAAGGATAGATGTCATTTGCTAAGAAATAATACCAAGTGTAAACATTGTCATTCACTTCAAACTACATGCCCCATTTAGCATGTTTGTAACTAGGGGTGATTGATCTAGCACATTAATGTCATTGTTTCCATTTGGAAGCCCAAAAATGCAAGCCATATCCAAAAAGATTGGTCCACAATTACCTCCATAATTATGCATTTTTTTCCATCTTTGTTTTGAAATTGATCTTGCCATTCAACTAAGCAATTCTTCCACCTATAGTGCATACAATTAATATTCACAAACATGCTTAGAAAACCCCTCTTTACATTGATCTTGAGCTGATTTTTTTGTTTGTTCTTATGGATTCTTAAAGGTACTTTAGTTGAAAAATTGCAACTATGGCTTGTGTTAAGGGATGGGCAGACAAGATTAAGATTGGACATGTAAACAAATTTCACTATTGGTTTAGATTGGAACATGCTGTAGAATTTTTTAATTTTTGTTCTTTTCAAATAAGGTTTTTAAAGGAAATGGGGCAACATTTCCTCTCCTCCTTATTTTTGTTATGTATCATTTTTCTTTGCAAGTTTATGTATTTCAAAAGCATTGATTTTGTATGGGAGAACAAGTATAGGTTATGGTGAAAAAAACTAACATGAACTAGAAAATTTAATAACTAAAACTTGTCACTACTTGCAAGTAGAGGACTTGTCAGGACTATTAGTAATAGAATTGTTAGTAAATTTCAAAACATGTAGTTAGAAACATCATTCTAATACCTATTTTGACAATATTTGCATAGAAATAGAATTAGTGTTTATCAACGTGTGCAAATTGTTTGATCCATTCCATTACCATATTCTTGGCAAGTTGAAAATATTCATCTACTACATCAACCCTTGTTTCATATGCAAACATGCGAAATGTAATTGTGCATTTTGGGATTGGAGACAACCCAAACTTCCTTGTATTATCTTGTTTTTGCAAGAAAAAAAAACTCATAATCACAAGCATTTTGTAATCTTCTCATGAAAAGTTTTTTATTCATCTTATAACGACATTTAAAAAGTTCCTAGACTAATGAAGGAGGAAAATAATCTAAAACATGTGTTCATGCCCAAGCTCCCTCTTTCTTGATAAATATTCCACCTACCTTATTTTGTTGCTACCATGCATGTGACTTTTGTCTCCCAAAGTTTGAGCCCAAAGCTATCAATAGAGACAACTCCTCCCCATTGTCATCATCAAGGTTGCCTTCAAATTGGACGAACAACCTTTGTTTCCATTTATCAAAGATGCTCTCTCTTTTTGTGCATGAAAAAAACACCAAATAAAACTCTTGGAACTTCATGACAATGGCAAATTTGCAACATGTGAAAAAAAACTAATGATTACAATTTGTCGAATCACATGGCATGGTACCATGTAGGTGTTAATGAATGTTTTGTTCAAATAACACATTTTATGATAAGGTTCAACAAAGGGAAACGGCTATTAACATTGCAATGTGTGATAATTAGTGATCTAAAAATCATGTAGTATATTGGGTGGGTCACTTTGACCAACTCTAGCACATCCAAACCTTTTGGCCTTTCCCCAAGTTTTGGTTTAGCATGTAACCCAATGCCCAACAATTTTTTTCTTTAGTACAATCCAATCAAAAAAATGGTATGCATGCATGAAATACATCCAACATTCACATATCCATGTGCTTTGAACGAAAATGTTGAAGGGGTTTGATTTTCTATATTAATATGTCAATAATAGTGATTAATTATTTTGTCCAAATAATAGATGACTTAAAGAGTTGATTATGTGATCATTGAGGGTGAAGCTTTGACCACCCCCACAATGGGTTGTCCATCTATCTCACAATTATTTAGTTGTTTATTGAATCCTTTCACTTGTGAGGTGACAGATACACCTTTGAATCATCAATGATTCACTAATTGATCAAACCATATGCAACCATATGTTGATTTCAAATAATTGATTATTGCACCAAGATAATCTAACCCAATGAAGACCTCTATGTCATTGGATGATCTCCACCTAGAATTTTAACCCTCCTATATATAGTATGAGAGTTCCATTTTGGGCAAAGAATATGTGATAAAATGTGATGCTATTGGGAACATTTGTGAGAATTCAATGAGAACATGACAATAATTCATTGGGAATTTGATGTGAACACATTAAAAATTTGGTGGGAACACTTTGGGGACATAAAAAATCCAAACCTCCCCCTTCTACCAAACCCATTTTTGTCTACACTAATACCCCCTCCATGATGAGTGTGGGTATCTATTTATTGGTTTTGTTAATTAGCATTTGTTGTGGATTTTTTTTTTGTTTTGGTGATGGACATCTTTGATTGGCCCATCACCAAAACAAACACTCAAACTATGGAGTGTCTTAAAATAGAAGATTATGTAGCCCTTCCAATTTGTCTAGCTATAAAGTTACAAGGGTAGAATTTTGGCCAAAGGATATGGGATACAATGTGGTGCTATTGGGAACAGCTCAAGAAACACATGTGAACTGGAGGAACACATTGGGAGCATCATTGGGAACCTATGGAAACAGACTAGGAACATGTTTGGAACATGTTTGGTGCTTCCACTTTTAGTACAATCAATTGACTTTTATGAAGCATCAACGGTGAAGGATGCACACACGTGGCGAATCTATAGTGGGAACAACTAGTTATGCTTGTTTTTTTAAAAATAAAAATATAAACCAATAAACTTATTTTGGAGCCCTTGAATTTACTTACTATGGAATGGGCAGAAGAGTATTCAAGTACTTTTTTGTAGGTTATTTAGTAGGCCTAAGCTGTCTCCTCAGCATACTTTATGATGGGTAAGGCCCTGCCCTGGCAGCCAAGGTCCCCTGCTAGGCCTAGGGCAGGGCCTTACCCTACACATGAAATAAAGTGTGTAGGATAAGGCCCTTGCCCATCTCTCTTTTTCTTTTGGGGGGGTGGGAGGTGGGGTCGGGGGTCTCACAAATGAGAAGGCAACACTTGCAGCAGCAAGAAGAGTCAAAAATGAAAACTGTGTCTAGCTAAGCTGCATGGTGAGATTGGTGACAAAGAAGAGCAGTTTTTCAGTTTTCATTGGTGAATGGCAAACGATCTCATGCCATCCTCTTGCATTTGGGACCATAAAAATTGTCATCCTATTTTGGTCAAGATAAAACTTCCAGGTGGGAACCAAAACAAGTGCCTATCTAGTTAAGAAGAAGGGTGTTATCATTTTGTAGAAGCTACAAGCTCACTACTACTAATACTACAATTACTACTACTACTAGGTACTATTACTCTACAACATGTAGTGAAGTGTGGATGGTGGATTGAAGATTGTGGGGTTGACATTTTGCAAGTCAATTTTCAATCACAGCTTTTCAAATGCTTACTTAACAACCCATATGTGCAAGAAGAAAGTGTTGGTTGCTCAAAACCAAAGTCTAACAAAGAGAGATTGAGAGTTTAAGAAGAAGAGAGAGAGATAAAGAGTTGAACGATATGCAACCACATCACAAGAACCAAGTGTTTGTTGCTCAAAACCAAACAAGAAAGAGAGATTGAGAGTTTGAGAGAGAGTTGCATTTTTGGAGCCTTACCTAGCAACCATATCACAAGAACAATTGTTGCCCAAATCCAAGAACAAAGAGAGAGAGAGAGAGAGAGAGAGAGAGATGCATTTCTGAATGCTTCCTTAGCAACCATATCACAAGTAGTGTAACCCGAGAGCATGAAGAAAGAGAGATTTAGAGTTGTGAGAGAGAGATTTTGGGACTAGGTTTGTTTGTTTGTTTTTTTGGGGGGGAATAATAGAAGGGACTACGTTTCGTGTGTTTGTAACAGTTTTTTTTTAGCATTTCAATGTGTGATGTTGTTGCTTGATATTATGAATTTTTGGAAGAGGTTCGTTGTTTTGTAGTTCAATGGGGTTTTTTTGTGAGAGTTTGGGACTTCGTGTAAAGTCTTCAAATTTTCTATGATTTGGGTATTTTGGTTGGTACGTGGTTCTGTTATTTTCCTGTGCATTTTTGAATCTGTGATATATGGTTATGTTGTATTATTATGTGGAAAATTTCCATTGTGGGTGTGTGTTTTTTCACTTGGAAGATGTCAATGTGTTTCTTTGTTAAACTACAAATCTGTGATTCTGGCTTCTGTGCTTTGCAATCTGTGATGTCAGTTGACAGTTTGATTTGTGACCCATTCTTTGAATTTTGTCATTTGAGGTTTTGCACATGATCTGATTCTATGATGCACTGCTGCATCTCTGGAATTGTGTTGATGGCGGGAGGTAGATCATTTCATCAGTTGATTCTTGATTTTTGCATTCAAGTTTGAGATGTGGTTGTGCGAATTTTGGCACTCACATATGAACTTGTGATGTGGCTTGTGCAAATTTCCATTTTCCAACTTGCATTTGGATTTTTGTTACACAGTAGAGAGAGATGTGGCTGCTTTTGGTGGCAGCAGGTTCAGGCTACCTTGCAAGATGCTACCAGCATGTGCTAAGAGATGAGTCATTTCACCTTGCTAAGATTGGTAAGAACAGGCTCCTGAAAACAAGAGATGGCTTTGAATTCCAGAGCTTGGAAGCAGCAGCAGCTGAGACTCAATTAGCAGTTGTGGAACCCTCCTCTGAGTCTTCAGCTCACACTCCACCTGCTCAGTTTGACCCAATTTCCAAGCCTTCAGTATCATCTCAAGAAGAGCCTCAGATTCTGGAAAGACATCCAAACCTTGATGTATATCCTCCAAGAGATCATCAAAGCTGGGATGCAATTTCCAGTGCTGCACAAAGTGCTGGGGAACAACAGGACAGTCAATATGCTGGAGGTATGAGTGAGGGTGAAGCAACAAGTGTTGCAGGAGCTTGTTCTTACCCTGATGAGATTCACTTGCTGCACACAATTAGACCCAAGAGACGGAAACTCTCTCACAGGATGCAGGACTCGAAGGCCCCATGTATGGAGGATTCAGATACTGTTCATGTGGCAGGATCTGCAGAAGGTAAGTACTTCAATAGCACAACAAGGCCCAACAATCTGAAGCTCTTTTTATCTTGTTTCTTCCCTGCAAACTGAGCTTAGAACTTGTGACCAACATGAGTGATCATAGTTTTGCAATACAATGTTCAAGCTTAAATGGGGCACTAGACTGCAGATGTGGTGTGCAGAAGGGAGGAAGCACTGTTCAGATGTGGGGTGGGAATTGGAGTTCTGCTGGCATCCAAGTCCAGAACCAGTGAGATTCAGAAACTGCAACAGCTGCTGACAGAGGCAGAAGCTCAGCTTGAGGACATTGAACGAAGAACCAAAAGATCCATTCAAAATCAGGTGCCTGAACCAGAACCTATTTTGCAGGTGATGTAGTAGTTGATGGCTCTTTTTTTCTTTTTTTGGCAAATCACACATTCTCTATGATCAGAGTGTTTTTGGCTCTAGATGTCCTCTTTCTTATTAGTGGGCATGTTTGATTCTGTTTCTATGTTTGGATCCATCTTCTTCAAACAGACTGCTGAAGAAGTGGCAGAACCAAATCAAAACCCACATGTTGAATTTTCTGTGGGAATTATTGATGAAGACATGATGGAGGAGGAAACAGAATCTGAGGAAGAATGTGTCCAGATTTTGTTGAGGAAGGGTGCCTCCTCATCCTCCTTGCCTGTTGAACAAATGATGGAACTTGAGGCAGAGCTGGAGGCTGAATTGGAGCAGCTCACAGAACAATTTTCTGATGATGTTGTGGACAAGGTTAGAGTAGAGTCTGATGACAATGATGATTCTGCTTCTGAGGTGCATTTCATGAACAACAACTATGCAGTTTCTCCAAGAGAGTTAAAACGACTACTCTGTAAACTACAGGTAAACCTCATGATGAACTTTGGGTATTTGGGCATTCACATGATTATGCACTCTGTGGTTGTGGAACAGTTCAGCTGTAAAACTAACTTTGGAAGCTACATGGGCCCGCTTCTGGATCTCTCATAGATGAATTCAACTTTCACCCATCTGATGATGAAGGGGGTTCAAACTCTCTTCACTCATACTGCAGGAAACACTGCAAGAGGAGCGAATTTCCAAGTTAGAAGCAGAATTGGAGTCAGTGGAGACACAATTACAACTCAAAGAAGAAGAGCTGGAGAAATGGAAGAAGCATGCACTTTGCCTCAGTGAACTCTCCCTTACTTCTACTCCAGGCACTCTTTTGGGCCCTCGAGGTATATATATCCTCAGTAACACGGTTTGTAGGTGATCTGTTAGTTCCTGATGTCCCTGATTTCTTTGTATGTAGACCGAAGTCTCTACCTGTAGAAAACTCAGTAAATTGGATAATGTAATGAGATTGACCTCCACTGGCAGAAACCTGATGAAGTCAGTGGGGAGGATGTTATGGGTAGCTGGTCACTACGATACCTGTTGCTGTTGAAGGTCCCTGAACATGCATGTGTGTGTTGCTGATTTTCAAATGACTCCACAGTTTCGGTTTGGGGCTTTTCCCTCACTTTTTTCTCTTGGGTTAGCTTTGCTCTTTTTCCTGTTTGCAGATCCAAAATCTCTATAACATGAACTGCCATGCTGGTTTACTCAGTAGTAAACTTCTGCAGCGATTTCTGATACTTTGCTTTTCATGAGCTTTTCCACAACATGATGCCTCATGATGTATCATTTCAGGGGCAGAACTATGTGTGCATACTGGTGGGGTCTTTTCTACTCCATATGGGAAGCCATCACCCTCAACTGAAACAATTTCCAAAAGTAATGAATCTGGGTGCAGTTATACTGTCCCAGGAGGTCCAGAAAACTTCCATGTCCCTCTGCAGCAGCCATCAGGTTCTTCAGGTTTCAGTCTTCTTGACAGCTTTCTGGATGCTCAGTACAGAAGGCAGGAGGGATCAACAATTGGCAGCTCTTCAAAAGTATTGGACAATTCTTCATGTTCTTCATTTTGTACTTCTTCATGTTGTAAATGCAAAAGTAAATCTGAGGCTCCAGGTTAAGCTAGACTCAATGATGGCTGGAGATTCAGAAGAGTCAACTGTCTTTGAGACTTGTGACCAGCTGTTTTGCCAATCAATCCAGCATGTTCCTCAGTCACCTATCATCTCTAGTGTAGTTCAAAATTGAGAATCCCTGTTTTGTTATATCTTAGAAATAGCAGCATTGTCAAAAGGTGAGCTTTGAGGATATAAATGCTATACAATATGCAGCGACAGCTTTCTTCCCTTTAGCTTGCTTTTGTGTATGCAGATTTTGGCTCAGAAATTGTTTCTGGTTGCTGCAGGATGAACACCCTGGGGTGGACAGAAGACTGGACTTTGGAGATGCATTGGATGCTTTGAGGGCCTGGAATGATGATGAAGTATGTGATGAGTTTCTTCAAGCTATGGTGGATGGACCTGGAGCTGAACCTGCTTGGGGTGAGCAGGATACACAAGAGGCCAGTAGTGAATGCAAACCACTATTTCATGAACTGAAAAAAACTGATAATCTGTTTGTTGGAGTTGCGGAATATCTGAAACCCGAAACATCCAACGCACATAGCATTTCTCCAAGCATTTCTGATTTCTCTGATGCAGCGTCAATGTTAGAAGATTGGGCTTCTCGGTCTGACTCAGCAACAGGCCCAGATTCTCATCCTGCCAGAGCTGTACTCCAGGATGCTCGAGAAATCCCAGACTGGATTATGACTGCACTATATGGAAGGCCAGGTGAGATGACAATCTCTGTGTCTGAGGTTTCAGATGGTAAGCCCAGGGAGACTACTGACATGACTACTCTAAGTTCTTCTACCCCGCATGATCCAAGCATCATCAAGTCTGTGCTCAGCTGTAATCAGAATCCAACCAACTATTGCTGGAATACAGATGACAGACTTGATCATGCGGGAGTGAACACACCAATCAATCATCATCCTCACTTGAGGAAACAGCCGATATTAAGTACTTGCTCAAAGGGTGACCTGGAGCTGCTGGAATGCGGGTCAGGAGAATCAAGCCCCAGAGTTGCTGATCAAATCATTTTCTGGGATAACTTGGTCAGAAGAGGAAGACCTCCACTGGGTATATTGAGGGGAGATTGGGAATGCCAGCTTGAGTCTAGCCAATCTCAAGCATCTGATTTAAATTATGACAGACAACAAAAACAACAACAACGGGACTATCAAGATTCTTCCAATGCGGAAAGCACCCATTGCTGTAAAGAGAGACTGGTAGTGACAGCAGATCATGCACACAAGTATTCTTCAGGAAACTTGCCATTCACAACAATTGCTGCTGAAAGAAGAATGCATGGATCAGGTAGAAAGCATGGATCAGATTTTTTTTCCTCAGAAGCACATGCAATGCTCATTGCAGCAAGGCCTAGATGCACCACTAGTAGTAAAGAAGAAGAAGAAGAAGAGGAAGAAGAGGAAGAGGAAACACATAGAGTCCAATTCAGTGTACAAAGTGGGAAGAGAGTGGAAGAAGTCCCCAAGAAATTGGTCTCAAAAGATGGCATAGAAGCAGAGGAGGAGGAGTACAAGTTTCTTCAAAGGCAATTGCAACACCTGAGAATGTGAGTTCAACTGTGTTAAAAAGTTATCTGGACCAAAGGTCTACTTAAAAGGTACGCAGTCTCTTTGGAAGTCCAAAGGTCCACTTAAAAGGTAGGTGTAAGTAAAATCTAATGTATAACTTTAATGTACACTCTTTACATACTTTCATAGTGATGAAGATGCAAAGCTTCGCTTCATTCAACCATTTCAATAGCTTGTTGCTGTTTGCTCCCATGGCTAAATGAAGCATTGAACAAATGAATCCCATTAGCAGATTAATAAACTTCATACTTTCTATATTATGAATCAAATGTGTCTAGAGAACAAAATTTGGACATAATCCTTTTTCTATAAGTAATAATTTTTCATCATTTTCTAGAATTCCACTTGAAGTAATAGGAAGTGTATTAAGTCCTATGAATCAGTAGTTCATTTTCATGAAAAAACTATCAGTTTCAAATTTACTTGGTTTAGTAGTTTCAATTTTTTATTGTTTAAAGTTTTTTATGTTTGTTCATGTTAACAGCCTCACTCAACAAGTTTGGTTTGGGTAAGGTCATCAACCGTCCAAGCGCAACCTCCCTTGGACCTTTTCCCTGGAAAGTTCATGTCCAAATTCCATTGGCTTGATGACAATGATGATGTTCTAGAATCCCCATGCTCGTGGGTACTGGGATCAAGCTTGCAAGAACTACCTGTACCTGCAACCACATTCTCTTTTTGCTTACAAGTGAACACATCGAATTTCTTCTTTTGCATTGTCTCATAAGGTGATAGGAAAATTATGGGCAGAACTAGTGCGAATTGGCATAAAGGTAAAGACTAGGATCCTCTCACCTTTTGGTATTGGATGCACCATGTCAATGGAGGCTTCGACTTCTGACTGCTGTTGTGAAACTCCCATGCAATGTTCACTCTGTTCACCTGAAAAGTTTTATTTATGTAGATCACATGGCTTTTTGCAGACAATCAACATCCAGGCTCATAAGTTTGTCTATTGATTTTGTCCAAAAGCATCTTTTACATTTGGACATGTCATGCCATAAGGTGCAGAATTGTAGAACACTCTGTATGATGTGAACTCTGTACCTTTGGGTGCCTTTTCAAGTGGCCGGAGGAATGCAGCAGCCCATCCATGCAGTGTGAACTGGCTCCTACTCACACCTACATCAGCTTGTTGGAACACACCCTTCTCTTCTTGTATGCTCATTGGAAAGTTTTGGGTGCCACCTTTTCCTGCCAGTGATAACTGCTCTCCTTCATCATGTCTTTCTCGTTCCCCTCTTGTTGCAGCTTTTTCTGGTTCGGCACTCAGGTGCCTGTACAGCACTGAAGATCTTGGGTTTGATTGTGATTCTACCCTCTTCTTTGGACTAATCCCTGAACTGGTTATAATTGCTGGGCAATTGAGTTTGTCAGTGTTGGAGACAATGCTGAGAGGAATTGGCTTCTTTCTTAATGAATAATGAAGCTCTGGCGGAGTTTTGGGAGCAAAAGTTGATGCTTCTTTCTTGTCTATTTTCCGAATCGCTGAAGAATCTCCTGGGTGACCTAAGGTAACTGGGTTTCCTGTGCAACCAGTGACTTCAGTGGAAGAAGCAGCTTTCACATTATAAATCACCTGCTCTTTGGCAGGAGACACCTTAACCTGTGGCACCTGATAACTCAAACTCCCTTTTCCTGACACCAGGCTATTTGCCATCCTAGAAGGAGGATTGCCAGAAGAATCTTCATCTGTGACAACAGTTTCTGTAATTCGTCTGATATTGCCAAGACCACCCAGCACCCTGGGAGCTGATTGTCCTAGCAGTGAGTCATGATCCAGAAGTCTGCTGACTGACTTCACTCTGCCAGAGTCAGACCCCAGCAATGAGCCTCCAGTCAACAACATATGCTCAATCTCTTCAAAGGAACCTAGATAAGAGGATTCATCTAGGTTGGAGTGGCTGACACCATGACAGGCAGCATTTGTAGTGGAACTTTCAGATTCTCCTGTGTCTTTCCTCCAACAATTGACCTTCTCTTCTCCTTCAGTTATGTCACAACGCACACCCGATCTCTGAATTCAGTTAAAAGTTTGATGCCCACCCAAGACATTTGACCATTTTCACTTGAATGCTCCCTACAGTTAAATTCATTGTTCAATGAAATTGTCAAATCACAAAATGCAAAATTGTTGCCAGTTGCCAACCCACCTGTCTCCCTCTGTGGTAAAGATTTCACTGCTTGTAAAGGCACTTCAGATTCACAAAGTAGTTGTGAATTGAACTTTGCTGCACCTTTTGTGGCTGTCGAAGGCTGGCAATTGTCACTCCAAAGACTTGGGATTCTTGCAATCTCCTGACCCAAGCAAATGATGAAGAGAAAATATTGATGAGAGAAGAGTAGGAGCAAATTGGAAGCAACAAATGTCTGAGGCTTGCTTAAGCCCAAGAGAGCCTTGATCAACTCCAGAATTAGACAGAAACTCAACAAATCATATAAAAAAAGGTTACTTATCTTGATGGTTTTGAAAGCAGAGAGGACTAACATGTACTTCTACAGCAACAGAAATTACCATGTCATCTTTGCTGTCATTTGGCAACTCCTTAAAGCTGGATTCTGAGAAATGGTCATCTGCCTCTGTTTCATTCCTCCAAGATCCAAAGTTGTGGCAATCAAAACTTACACATGGAAAATGTGTGAGGTAGTTTCAGCTTGCATGAGTACTTTCCACTCATTCAATATGTTCAGAGTACTGGATAAGTGCTTGATCATCCACATTTTCTATTAGAGACATGTAGTTTCTTTGGCCATCAGGGTGATTGCTCAGATTGATGTTATGTTTCTGCAAGAAAGAAGATATTTTCAGATGATTACCTTCAGTAATGTCAAGCCTTGCCTGCACCCCTCTAGGCGTAGATGAACGGTCTTTTTGGCAGTGGAAGGGGACTGGATCCTCTCTAAGATCATGAAAAGCCAACACCCTTTGAATCTCCATCTACAAAACCCAACCCAATCACATAATCTTAGTGTATTGGCTGCACCAGCTCCATTACCATCTGTCACAATCAAGAGAGAGGAAGAAATATTTCTGCCAAAAAGATGACACTCTTTGATCTGGATGAGTTCAGCTTTTCCGCTTGCAGCTGGATGTGTGCAAGGACTGCATCATCTCCATGCAGATCTGAAACAATGGCTGGTTTCTACAGGAATCAAAGGTGACTGGTGGTGCAATAATTGCGAGTACCTGAAGGGCAATGAGCTGACGAGTGATGGAGCCCTTGAAATCCTTGAACTCTCTGTGAAGGTCATCTTGGCACTTCAGCATGTACTGTTGAAACTCCTGGCCCCAAATCTATCCCTGCAACATGAGAATGGTGTCTCTGAATTTCCACCTACATCAGATCTCTGGTGCCTTTGAGCCATGACCCACCTGCCTCCCTTAGGCACCCAGGACCTTGACAATTGACACCTGAGGAACATCGCAAAGTTTACCTTTTGTGTACGGAGCAGCTGGGCACCTGGTGATTCACAGGAAGGTTCCTCAGAATTTTCACACAAGAGCTTTTTTGGAACAGTCCTCTGCAGAGCCACTTTGTAACACAGTGTTGGAATTGAGGCTGGCCCAACTTACAAGTTCAGCTACATTCATATGCACAGAACATCATGTTGAGGACCTGTCTCTATTTGATCCCAGTGACTTTACCACACTATAAAGCTAGCAGAAAACTATAAACAGGACTGACACAACAGCTCCTCAAGCTCCAAATATAGGCATTGACACGATTCTTGGTGCACCTTGCCTACTCATACTCCAACTTCAAAACACTGACAGGTCAAACGACCCTCATAGAATCCTTTATGTTTATCCCCTTGCCTGAATTGAACCTGAATGGCAATTAGCAAGCTCATCAGATCTGGGACTTGTGCTGAACTTTTTGCGGGCCTCTGTCAACACCAGCTCATTGCTACGAACATCTCCAGCTCCTTCTACATACTCGTATTCTTTTGTCCCTTGTTCCTTTTTCTTTTGCCCATAGCTCATCAATGCCTGTCAAAGAACACCCCCAGCGCTTTACCTAGTATCATGAAAACATGTGGCATGACATAGCATGGACTGCTCAATGGATCAAGTTCAGTTGGCAATAGGTAACAAACTGATAAGATGGGACTCTGCATCATGAAGAAACTGATTACCTCAGATCCTTTCTGCCACCTTGGACGCAAATGGATTTCTTTTTCTGAAAGTCCAGCAGGAGTGCAAGAAAAGGATGGTTCATGTGAGACAGTGCAACCATTGGTGTTTGCACTATAGCTATTGCTTCCCATCTTTCCAATCCTGTTACTCACAAAGATATTGTTGCTTGGAACTCGATTAGCTACAGGGTAAGCCCCTACAGCATGATATTTAGTGTGGTTCCATTTGTCTAGCTGTGAAATCTCATCCCCCAGTTTTGTCTTGATCTCAATTGCCTCACTAGCAGATGGTTCTTGGGCTTTGGGAGTTCCCAGTTCACTTGTATGGAGGGGATCATTCCTTGTTTCGATTTCCTTGCCTTGCTTGGCTATGCAAGACAGAGCTAGCCTCTGTTTCTTTGAAGCTTCAAAATGGCAAATTTCATCCTCAAAATCCACTGTTGAGGAGCTGCCCCCCAGTTGTGCTGGTGCCACCAACAGTTCAGCAACTTCCTCCTTTCTGTTTGTACCTGTAGTATAACAGCCCAGATCCTGCATCATTAGATAAAATGGGTAGTTGTGTACTGCTGGCATCATTTGTCAAGTAATGTGTCACATCCATGCCTCCATTTTGCAATTCCCAGCTTCAGTTTACATACCTTCAAAGGGAGATGCAATTGTACACAGGCTTGTTGTTTTGCAAAATTGGACTGGACTGGACCTTGTACTTGCTAATTGCACTCTCTGGTGAGCTACTGCTGCTGCTGCTGCTCCATGATGCAGGATTCTACATACAGGTGGTTTGATGTTCTCCTTGCTCATGCCATTTTGCAGGCCTCTGCCATGGAAAAGTCCCTTGTAATCATTCCCTCCTTGCCCAGCTAATTGGGCCAGTGAAGACTCACAATCCAAGTGATGAGCCTTAGAAGGGCTCCTATTGTGCCCGTTTTTGTCAAGTTGCAAATTCCATTCTGATGTGCAACCTCTAGAATGGTTCTTGGAGGCGTATGCCTTGTGCCGCTCTTCCTGTCAAGTGAAACAACCCTGAGTAGTTCTTCCAATGAGCCATAACGACAGCAAATCTTTGATCTAACACATGCATTGCACTTTCACAGATGTTGTAAGATGCCTTACAACATTGAGCACAATGTGTGCAGATCAGCAGTAGAAAGAAGTAGACTTGACTTGGAGGATGCGAGAAGCATCTCCAGCAGAAAAGCCAATAGCTTTAAAGAGGAGGAGCCAAACTCACCACCTGCTTGGGCGTCAGTTTGTACACAGAGAAATCGTGATTTGTGCCCTGCAACCCGCCAGCATTAGCAATATTGATAATGGATCCGTAACGAGTTGCACTGGAGAATTGATCTTCCAAGAGCTGCTGGAGATGATAATGAACGCAGCTTCTTCTTCATAGGCATTACTACAATCGGTTCTCGGATAAGAACAAACGCATCGGACACAAAAATCTGATGATGGATCCCATGATAAGTTGCTGGAAGATTGTTCTAGAGGTTAGGATTGCTCAATTGTCTTCGAAGAGTTGCTGGAGATTCAAATCTGCTGCAACGCTTCTTCGAGAAGAGCAATCGTAATACAAATCTCCAGCAACTCTACGAAGAGCGAAGAGCAATCTCCAGCAACGACACAATTGGCATGCAAATGCGTATCTATAAATAAGGTGCTGGAAGGTTGCAGATGCGGGGGTAAAAACACAAAAGCAAAACAAGATCAGAAATCAAAAGAGCAGCAGTACGGACATCCCAGTCGGGCCGCCGCTGCTGAGGAGGAGGAGGAGCACGGCGAAGAAGGCGCTCCTTGATAACGCGTCTATTCCTCCTGCTGTTGCTGCTATTGCTACTGACACTTGACCTGGCACGAACCTTGAGAGGAAAGAGCGTGCTCCAGTTGCCACCGATCATCGACCGGTGGGAGAGAAAAACCATACCTCCAATGCACGCACACGAAGAAGAAGAAGAAGAAGAAGCAGAATTATTCTTCCAATCCCCGGAGTGTTCCCCGCCATCGCTGAATGCGGAAGATCGAAGAAGGGAGCTCTTGAAGACGAAGAGGAAAGCAAGCGTAGAAATCTCAAGACTAGCGAGGAGAGACGGAAAGGGAAGGGCCAAGAAAACTCAAGCAAGACTGCTACCTACCATTCTTCCTTCATTTGTTTACATACCTTCCTACCTACAAGACCTACCTTCCTATCTTCCTACCTAGTTCAATTCTTGGAATTCTTCAGGCCAGTGTTGGGCGGGAATAGGGTGACTTAAAATTTTCTATTTTATTTCTCTTTTCTATTAAAAAAATAAAAATCCGGGCTGCCTGATTAGGCACTAACTAATTACTTTTTTGGAAATGCCGGAAATTTTGAAAAAAAATATGCATGTGCAAAAATCTGAATGAACCTCTCAAGCACAATAGTTTGTTTCATCATTTAGTATAATGTCAATTAATATTATTTTCAGAAATGCAAAATTTTAAATTTTTTCCTTGAAAGTAATAAAAATAAGTGAAGGAAAATTTATTGATTCTTCAAGAAAAAAATATTTATCAAAATTGATCAATTATTCAATAAACATTGTGTTTTCAAAGGTTTGTCTTGGTAGTTCCATTCCAAGTTTTTAAAGGTTTAAATGTGATCATTGGCACCTTTGAAATCAAGAAATAGGTGTTGTCTAGCACTTGGCATCATAATTTCAATTATTTTTTTAAAGGTTTTTGTGATTCTTAGCAATTCTGAAACATCCAATGAAAGTCCATGTTTTCTTTGATACCTCAATTCTATTTTTTTGAAGGCTTTTATGAATCTTGGCACTTAAGGTATGTCCTATACTTGATAGCTCAATTGCATCCTCTTTAAGGCTTTTGTGATTTTAGCACCTTTAAAACATTATTGAATTAGAGTCTATCCTTTCCTTGAAGGTGGATGCATGGCACGATGTAAATAGTCTTAGGGAAAGTTGGGATTACATATAGTATAAAAATAAGTATCACATAAGATTTTACTCACTTTGAAATTTTTTAAAGATCATATGTAATTAATTTGAGCTTCAAACATAAAATAAGTTATTAAACCCATCAATATGCAATTGATGGATAATTGTATCATTGTGTAAAAATAAATCAATAATTTTAAAACATTGATTTAGAACCCTTATTTGACAACAAATTACTATTTTTTTATTAATTTCGAAATTTCATTTTTTTAATGTAAAATGATAAAAACAACACTTAGCCATCTGCATCTTCAATTGAAGAACATTTTACAGCTTTAAAAAATCACAATCTTTATCATTATTATAACATAGTGTATTAATAAATGTTTTCAAAACATATGATCTAAACTTCACAACTTGAAAAAAAATTAATATATCTAGTGAAAAAGATTTTTCTTCATGGCTATTTTTTTACATGTGCAAAATTTCATAGATAAACTACCATTAAATCTAGTCTTTTGTAGTTTTTTTTACAATTGCAACATTGTGACAAGGCTATTGCAAAATGAAAATATACTCCAATTAATAATTTATTTGTTCATATTTGTTCCAATTTCATGATATATTGGGATGTAAACCACCATTAATTGAAATTTTAGTTACAAAATGTTTTGCAAACATCCACCATGATATATCAAAGTTTGACATATATTGAAAACTATCAAACTATGATAGTTTTTTGCTTACACAATAGTATGCATTCACTCTTGACAACTCTATTCACTATTAGAAATTGGCCAAAATATAACTAGTCTATTTGCAACTACATGCGATTATTAGTCATTTGCAACTATGTTTGGACAATTTTACAACTATTTCTTACATTGGTCATATTTGTGATTACACTTCAACTAGTTTGCAACTATTTTGGTTATCATCCTTGCATGTGAACAACATTTAGATTGGTTTTCATCCAAGAAAAATAATTTATGTCCCATTAGTTCCAAATGTGACCAATTTAGTTGCAACTTTATGAGTGTATAAATTATATTTTATGTACTCTAAAAGGTATAATTGAGTATATTAAGATTTACAAATGCATACTTTCAATATATATGAATGACCATATTACATGTGTATTCAATGATTATTATTAACATTAAATGGCCTCGATATTATGGTTACACTATGTATATATTTTGAATATATTAAAATCATATATAAGATATTTATTAAATATATTATGACCACATTGTAAGTTTATCCAAGCTAGTTATCTTATCATATTTCTTAAATTATTATTAATGATGTTTATAATTATTTTGTCATTATTATATTATATTATATCTTTGACTAAAATTTCATGAATAATATTATTTCATTACATAGCAAAGAAAAAACATAATGAATTGGTTTTCCTTCAAAGTGAAGGAGATGTATTCATATTGCATGCATAAAATAGACATCATGATACATGTCTTTAATCATTTCAACTACAAAATGATGCAAATTTTAGAGTGGGATTACATTCAAAGGTTCAAGTAAAGAAAAATACGTTGGTTGAACTTTGTGAAGATAAATTATGCAACACGTGATGGTATTGTAAATGGTGTATATGGAATATTTCAAGGATGTACTAAAGTATTGAATTCACAAGAAGTCATATGGATATTATTTAATGATCCCAAATGTGGTCAACTCACAAGAACAAAGATGCACATTTGTACGAATATGAAATACATCCTACATGGACAACAATAGAACATCCTATATCCAAAGATATTCAAATTGGTTCAAATTCTTCTCACATTATAACAAGAACACAATTTCCTATTCAATTGGATGTAACACATACTATACATTGAACACAAGGATTAATACTTGATTGGTTAGCATTTAATCCTACTAATGTTTATGGTTAGACATATACAACACTTTTTCATGTTGAGAATTTTTATTTTTTAAACCTTTTACAACCTTTGTAAATAATTTTTTTCCATTTGATCCAAATGTTGTTGTGGAGATGCGCTGATTGCAAACCACTGCACAATGAAATGTACTTGTTCCCAAACCACATACATTTTGTAATTCACACGTACTAATTTATTTTCTCAATACTAGATATGAAATTTATGTTTTTTTGGATTACAATATCAAAACAACTCACATATTGTGCCTCAATGAAACACATTTCAACACATTAACATCTAATAATACATCTTTGAACATTGGTACAAGAACACATTCAACAATTAGTGTAAGTGGTTGAAATAATACAATGATTATATATGACAATTTCACAACCTTATCACCACACGAAACTTTTACATCTTTAGGAGCTAAGTATATTGCAACAACATTCAATGCAAATACAAGAAAGACTATTCATATAATAACAATATAGAAACCTTCAACATTATCCTTGTTAATGTTCATAATTCACCTTCAAAAGTTTTTTGATCTAATGCTAATTTCTTTTCCAATAATAATATTTGGCATTTTCAATATTGACATGGTCATCAAAACTCAACACAACCAAATGAACTCCAAAATTTTATGAACCAATATGCAATGGAATTTCGATTTAAAAAAAATTGCAACAATTTATGGATCCCATATTGATCACACATGGACAAAAGGACCCACTCAAAAATGCACATCAAAAGTTGTTGAAGCTTATTAGATTGACCATAAACCATATATTTTGCATTCAATCTCCTAAATTACATCCCACAATACCATCACAAAGGTAAAAACAAAATTTTCTCTAAAATATGTTGACAATAGTAATAAGGTAAAAATAATGATGAGAAAATAATGACCTACATATCTCATTTAACATAACACTTGCAATAATATTCTTGAATGTTAGGGTAGAGACAGTATGTGTTTAACAACTTGTTTGGACCTTATTCACCGTTGTAAATCCTTATTAAAGACTATTCCACACTTTGGAAGTCTAATTACACCTACTTTAAGTTTGTAAACCTATGTTGGAACTTAAACAAATGCATTTAAAAACATTTCTTTTTTTCCCCATAAACTAGATTGAATGTGAAAACTATGTGACACAAGGACTATGTTGAATAAAAAATAGTCAAATTTGAAGAAAAATAATCCAAAAGCTTCATTGAATGTGACACTAGATGACATTATGACTATGTTGGATGAAAAACAATTAGATTTGGATTTTTTCATTTTTTTCCTAAAAACTTCATTGAATGTGGCATTATCTAACACTATGACTATGTTGGATTAAAAAAATCAATTTTGAAAATAGAAAAATTCCCTAAAATTTCATTGAATGTGACGTTATGTGACACTATGACTATGTTGGATAAAAAACTATCAATTTTGGATTTTTTTCATTTTTTTCGTTAAAAAAACTTATAAGAAACCTTTCAAAACATCCAATTTTTTTTTAAAAAAACCCTAAAACGAGCTCTAAAAGAAACCTTAAGAAAAACAAAAAGAAATGAGAAGCTTTAAAAAAATTAAAAGAAACAAAAAATTAGAAAAAGAGTTAAAGGAACAAACAAAAACAAAAATCAAAGGAGCTTCCCCAAGTGAAAATGATATGATATGAATAACCTTAAAAGAACAAAGTTAGAGGAGGCCCACATATATAATTCCACGTAAAAGAAACCTTTAAAGTCATCTTATGTAGTCCATAGAAAAAACTCTAAAATAGCTTTTTGATGAAAACAACAAAAAAAAAAAGCCCAAAAATGCAAATCCTAAAGATCCCTCAAGCAAAAACCTCCCAAATTTTCATATAATAATTAGTACTTTTCGTGGGAGGTAGCATGATTCACGTTAATCAATTCATGGGTGTGTTCACACTTTTTTTTCTTTTTTTTCTGAAGGAACTATTAATTGGTCCATCACCAATGTTTTTAGAGCATTGGGCACTCCCCAATATAAGCACCTCTTTGGACCGCCAATCACAAAATATAAACAAATGTGTTCCACGAGGCCCACCTTTTAAGTTTATATACATGAGAGCTCAACTTTGGGCAAGCCATATGGGATAAAGCTAAAGTGTTATTGAAAATGTCTTGGGAACCCAAGGGAACATGATGGGAACACATTAGGACCTCTCGTGAGTGCATGTTGAACCATCTCATTGGCTGCATAAAACTTGTATTTCCAAAATTGTTTGTCACCATTTTTAGCATGGGCTAACGGCAAGGGCACAAAATTGTGGGATAGAGTCATCTTTCCTTTCCAATTCATTAGATGGGCTACCTCCAAGTGAAGTGCTATTGGGAACACCTTTGGGGAACACCATTGGGAACATTATGGCAACACAATAATAGAAAAAATTCTCCCTTCCTTCTCCTCCCCCCCCCCCTCGGGCCAAGAAGAGAATAAAAATAGGGGTAGATTTTTACACAATGTAAGTCCCTTGGAATGGGGATGTGTGGAAATATGGGACCCTACCTTGGCCTCCCTTGTGTAGGTCCTTTACTTCCACCTTGCCTTGATTCTTGCCATTTTCTAAATCACATGAAATCATTCTTTGAATTGGTTCAAAATGGTGATTTCCAAAAACTAAATGCATTAATAATGTTGAATCATATTCTTCCCCACATTTCGTCTTTATTCAAGCACTTGTTATACACCACACATATATACGTCTTTGCAAATATTGGGATATTTATAAAATTGTTATAAAATCTCCCCGAAGGCAACCATGAGTTGCACTTTGTGACATTTTTCTAAAGTATGCTTCTTCTATTGAAGCTTGTCCATTATGTAAATCATGTTATTTTTTGGATTTAACTTTGATTGTCTATAATGCATAGCTAAAGGTGTTTGCATTTGTAAACAATATTTAAAATAAATCATGGGATTCATGCACAAAGAATTAGACAAGTATGGATATTGTAACATAAAAACTATAAAATCAAATAAACAATCACCCACCTCACACACATAATTAGTGACACATATCAATTGGTTTAGATGTAAAATATCATCAATATTTTTCGTTAATACCATGCACATGTTTTAATTGTTTGAAAAATCAATAATTGAGTAATTTTTTAATTTTAACTTTTGTGAATTAGATTTGTAAATCAAATTAAAATTTGTTGAATTGAATTATTGCTTGTTTTTTTTGCTTTTAGGACTAATTGAAGCTTTGATGATGATGATGATTTGATATGTGTCCATTCTTTTTACAAGTTGCTAGAAATTTCAAAAGAAAGACTTATAAATTTTGATCTTGGGATTGGAAAAATGCCTTTTTATTTGAAAAAAAGGTTTATGAAATTTTGAACTTGGAATGGAGTAGGAAAAAATCTTGAAAATGGGATCTATGAATTTTGAAAGTGAAATTAAAATTGGAAAACACCATAAAAATCTTGTATTATGTAACCATCCAATTTACAAATATATGTGATTATTTGTGCTTCACAATCATGTGTTATAACTTATATTTTTACAACTAGTAATAATTTATTAAATTTTTTACTATATTTGCAACTATGGTGGGATTAATAAATTGTACATCCTTCCATATTGACTAACTTCTTGGGCTTTTCATCAAAGAATAGGCCCTTATGTTCATTTAATCACAAATTTAGTTGTAATTTGGTTACTTCTTTTAGTGTGCTTATACATTTTATGCACACTAAGGTGTTTTAAACTACATTAATAGTATATTTAACATTTAATCAAGGTGTATATGAAGCATATACTAAAACCTATTTTAACATGTTTAAATGTATTTAACCTATATGCAACGCATATTAACCACATATTATGAACATATTAAAATAAAAAATTTCATCTTGATTTTATATTATGGTTTTTTTTCAAATATATCAAGTTTCTTTTAATGTATAATTAAATTATAATTGCAAGGTCATATTAAGATGACATAATATTCATGTTACACCAATATTAATTATTTGTAAAAATAATAGTATCAACTAGTTGATTAAATAGTGTAAATAATGTAATAATAAATAGACAGATAAAACTAATTTGATGTTTTCTTAATGAGTTAATAATTTATTATGTATTACTGATTAATAAATTAATAATTATTGATAAATTATTACTAATAATTAATTGATTATAATGAATACAATGAAATAATAATTCATTGAAATTATTTATTATTTATTTAATAGGATAATAAGTTAATCAAACACTAATTGATATTCAGTAAATTAAATATTATAATATCTAATATTCAATATTTACTAATTTATTTGATAAAAGTTTCATTTCAAACTTTTAATCAAGTTAACTAATGAATAAGTTCATTAGTAATTAATTAATATTCAAATAATTATCTGAAAATTCATATTTATTAATCAAGAGTTATGGTAAATAGCTAATAAATATTAGTTAAATTATACTCATATAAATTATGGAAAAAAATTAAAATTTTACAAATTGAATTATCTAGTCATTATTGATGATTAAATAAATTTATTTCCTATTAGTTCAATAGTTCAAAACTAATAATTAATGTTTTTAATCGGTTTAGAATTTATTAATTTTTAAATTAATACTTTAATTAGTAATTTATTTAATATGAAATCAATTATCTGATAATTCAAATTACTGATCAAAAGTTATGGTTAATAAATATTAAACTAACTAATGTTAGTGAAGTATTAAATATTAATTAATTAATCATACATGAGCTAAATTATTTACTTCATCTTAATGATTAATTAAAACTGATTATCTTTCTAAATGATATTTATTGATTAATAAGCTAATAAGTTCATAATTAAATATTAAATATTAAATATTAAATATTCACTATCTATTAATATTTAATAATTAATTAAATTACAAAATCATTCAACTATTAATTTATTAAGTTGATAACTAAGATGGAAAAGCTTAAGGGTAAAAACTTGTAAAAGTTATTATTTATAAGTAATTGATTAAATTTAGAATCAAAATAATCACCAATTAATTAAATTGTATTAAATAATTACGTATTGTTGATTAATTTTGATTATGAATTAATTGATTGGTTAGTTGAAAATATGAAGTAGAAATGAGTGTTATTTCTAGAATGAAATAATTAAAGAATAATAGGGAATTATAGGTAGGTTTATAAATGGGTAGGTAGGTGGTAAATTAGTTAGGTAGTTAATTCATTTCCTATGTACTTATTTAGGTATATAGTTTACAAAACAAAAAACATACACAAAACATATGGGAGAATATTTCTAGTCATAACTCAATTTGCAATTAAAGTGCAATTAGAAAATTTAACCCATAGGTTTTGTTTTTTAATCTCACCTTGTAAACTATATAAAAAAGTTTCCTTTTCTTACATTTTCACATTAAAAACCATGTACAATTGGGGATGAATTCAAAGAAGCTTAATTCTAAAAGCAAGAGATAAAATGAAATAACAATATTTACACATGTGGCTATTTTTTTAGCCCACCTACCTTCCTACATACTTAGGTAAATAGGTATGCACAAAACTCCTAATTACTTACCTATGTGAGTAAATAAATAAGTATGGAACCTAAGTAGGTAGGTATGTCCTACCTACTTAATTTTACCTACTTACCTATGTACTCAAATAAATATTCATTTGATTTTTTTAATAATATAATTCATATGCCATGTGGCAAATTTTGATTGCACACATGTCACAATCTAAAACCATCTAAAATGAATGCTGATAATGGATGGTTAAAATCAAGGGTTGAACATAAAAAGAATTTTCACATAATGCCACATGGTGGATTTTGGAAGTGGCACCATCACAAGTCATTGGAATTTGATGGCATGAATTTTTTTAACATTTAAAATCATTGTTTTAAAATTATCCTAATTGAAAACGTGTGAAAAATAATGTGTGGATATTTGATAGTTGTAAAAATAACTGCAAAACCAAGACCTAAGTACAAATGTTATACAAATGGTCAAAGGATGAACATGTATATGTTGACCATATACATCATCAATGATCCATTTGGTAACATCATGCTAAATCATATGATTTGTGATTAAATGTTGGGTGTGATTTCACATATGCAACTAAAACAATTTTAGTTGTAAATGTTGGTTGCAATTGTTTTATAGTTGCAAATTGAAATCATAAATTGACATTTTTCTTCTGCGTAAAAATGGAATTCATGAATTTTGAATTTGGAATTATAAAACTTTAATTTGGAATTGCAAAACTTGGAGTTTTGATTTTGGAATTTAGATGTTTGATACAATATATCTTAAACCCTAACCTGAAGTTTTTTTCTACTTGGGTAGAAAAAATAATCCTAGGAACAAATTAAAGACAAATTTGACCATCATTGCAAGCCTAGTCTTTAAACCAATGAACCAATATAACAAAACATCTTTCAAAGCAAACCCACAATCAAGGAACAAAAAAGTCCTTCCCAACCAAGTGGGAAAATTACAAAACCTTATCCTTTTTGTTGAATGAGGAATCACAAAGTTGTGAATGACCTTAGGTCTTGCAAAAGCCCTTTCTTGATGGCAAGATGCAAACAGAAGGCCCCAAACTTGGAAAAACCCTTAAGGCACATCTCTAAAGCACATTCCTAGAGAACCCATCTATGTGCCATAGTGGGTTGCATGGCACATCAAAATTAAAACATGAAGAAGGTTTTTTGACTAGTTGACATGACCTTTGTTCAAATGTATACGTGTTACATGGTGACAATAAAGACAAAAAATGAACTTTAAATCTAGGTATTGGAAACTAGAAATGGTGAAAACATCCAATTAGGAAACACCTTAAATATTTGAACATCTTAAGATTTTCTCAAACATGAAGTGAAATGGGTCAAACAAAGACAAAATTCAGTTCCTGAAATGGCTTTTACAAGGTTACTGGACGTGCTATGTCTTTTATCACTCAGTTTCCTTGTCTAACTAATTTTGATATTGTTAATGTCGATAAACATGCTTCAGATTGACAAAAATTGTCTCCCTGTAGGAAGAGCATTGAGAAGAGACATGGGCAGTTTGTTTTTAAATGAACTATGTTGTTTGACTTAGGTTAGCACCGGTGTTCGTTTGGTATATAGGTTTTAATGTGGTATTAATAATGGTATCAATATTGGTATTGAAGAAGGCTAGACCATGCAGGCATTTGTTGTGGAGATACCTAGCCTAATACCAAGTTGGCCCATTGTAGAGGGATTGAAAAAAACTAGGAGGGACCAAAACAATTTGGTATAAGAGTTCAGTAATAAGCTTAATATTTATACCAAGGAGCCATCCTCCTAGCTACCCTAGTATAGAATGGTTGGTTAGTAGTTTGTAGCCTTTGAGCATTTCTTGGATTTCTAGTATATTTGTTTTAATTTCAATGCATTTTTCATTGACTGCTTGGGCTTAAGCTTGTCTCTGCCTGTCATTTGGATATCATACATGACATTCAAAAATGCAACATCCATAAAAGCTTGGTTGAACTTGCTTCCATACCAGTTTCATTATATACAACAGTTGGTATAATAGTATACATCCAATCTATACCAATATATCAAAGTTATCCATAAAGTCACCCTCTCTTTCACACCCTATCCCCTCTTTCAGTGGTATCTGCAAAGTAAGGAAATTTTAATCCCAGTATGAAATGCTGATGAAACTCAGCATTTAATGCACAAGATTCGAGAGTAATTATAGTACTTGTACTGGTAGGAGTACTGAAAATATATGTAGCAGCAGTGGAGGCTATCAGGAGAAATGACCATTCTCGCCCCCTAATCGCCTGATTTTAGGGATAACTTTATCATACCCTTCTTTTCAGAGATTTTGAGGATTAACAGGTGGTAAATCAGGCCTAGTCCAGAAATTTGTGGTTCATATGTTATAAAGATCAGGCTGGTATAGCAAATACATGAGGTTTGCACACAACATTAACTGTCTATCATTCATCCTCCATAGCATTTTTTGGCAATTAGTGGTACATTTGTGCCAAGATTCAAAATGTAAAAAGTGTATCCACATTTTCAGCTATCGAGAAATTTACACCTACAAATTTGATGATTGAAAAATTTATACAATTATACATATAGTGAGTGATGTAACAATTCTTAGTCTTGCAATGTCACACAAATTTTTTCTTCATGTATTTTTTGAGGTAAAAGGCAAGTCCCAATCAAATTGGCTAACAACAAGCCTACTGTTCAAATTTCTTGGTTTGCTCCAGCACTTTGACCACTATTCTAATTTCCTATAACCTGAAAAGGACCTCATACTTCCTTCTAGAAGGACTAGTGTGAACCTGGTGCATAATGCACCTGTCGAGTAATAACTGTCATAAAAAATTTTTAAAAAAAAAAAAAGTCCGGGCAATTTAACTGACACAGAAAACAAAACCCATCAAAAAAAAATAACAAAAAAAAAGGTCTGGGCAGTTTAATTGACACAGAAAACAAAACCCATCAAA
>Ga0116227_10002673_pt1 | contig 40214 bp, 24 predicted proteins | sample S1TSphgellanicum_FD_89693 | JGI IMG/M metagenome (GOLD analysis project Ga0116227, IMG submission 89693) | Host-associated microbial communities from peat moss isolated from Minnesota, USA - S1T2_Fb - Sphagnum magellanicum MG | ecosystem: Host-associated > Plants > Peat moss > Unclassified...
GTATTTTGGTAGAGCTAATTAGAAAGTTAGAATGAAGAGGACTGCGGATAGAGATTTTGGAAGAAGAACAGTGCTTGTGCTGTCGGAATTGTTTCTCTGAAATTTAAGCCATGGAATGCTGGCACTTGATTTTTTGCTTGTCTGAATCGAGTCAGTGTGAGCTAAGTGTGAGAAAGCTTAGAAGATTGCTCCTGTAGCTGGGTTATGAATTCAAGCTTGGAGACAAGGGAAGGTTGTCTGTCCTGTTGTGTTCTGGCCGTAAGGTGCCATTATGCTTGATCAGTCAGAGCACGCAAGGGAGGATAGAGGTTGCTGGCTGCCATGATTGTTCTGCGTCTCTCTGGTGTCCCTCCATTTTTGGTTACAAGGGAAGTAAGAAAGTATTTAAATTATTTTTTAGGTTTATTTTTTAAAGGGTTAAATTTTGTTGGCACATCCTAATTGACATGTTTTTTTAATTTGCAAGTGTAAAACAAAACCTCCTCTTTATATTGTTCTCAAGATGGAAGTGAAGAACAAAACATATGGGATAAAAATAAAATTTTCAACTTAGTTGTAAATTATGTTGGAACTCAAATAATTATCTAATATCTTTTGTCTTCCTTTAAAATTTTCTAAATTACCAACTAAGTAGATAAGTAACTAACTGTTTAAATAAGTAAATTTTAAAAATGCATTTAGTTATTATTAATTCATAAATAGAAAATTAAATGATTGAAATAATAACTAATTAATCAAATTGTTACATACAATTTTCATCAATAGCTTTTAAATTTTTTAAAAAATAACTAGAATATTAACCAATTAATAGTTAATATATAAGTAATAACTAACTAGTTTATTAATAATAGGTTATTAAAGAATACCTCATAATTTATTTAATAATTAATTATATATTTAATTAATTTAATTAATTTAACTATTAATTATTAAATTCATTTGAATAATCAAATAGATAAATAAAATAATTAATAATTAATATCTTTGTAATAGATTATTAACATACTTATTAATTATTTTCTCTTTTTTTTCATAAATGGAAATAAATAGATGAAAAAAATTAATTACTAATGAAATAACCAATTTATTAGTTATAAGATTTCATTACTGGTTTTTCAATAATCAAATAAATAAATGAAATATTAAATAATTAATAATTGAATAAATTATTTAAGTTATTAATTAATTATGATTACATTATTCCTATAATATTATCTAACTAATAATTAACTAACTAAATAGTTATAAATAATTGATCAATAGTTCATATAAAAACAAATAAATAACTTATATATTGAATAATTATGAAATATTAATTATAAACACTAAATATGAACTATTAGTTATCAATTAGTTTAAAATAAGTGTAACTAATGAATCATCAATTAATTAATAAGTGGGTAATAATTTACATTAGGTAGGTAGTTATTTTTCTTAAATACAAACTAAATACAACTTTATAAATACACTAATGGAAACATACCCCCATATACCCTTAATATAACTTAGCAAAAGTACACATACACTAGCAAAAATTGGCCAAAATATAACCATTATATTTGTAATTACATGCGACTATTAATTATTTGCAACTACATTTTGACATTTTTGCAATTATTTCTTGTTTTGATCATATTTGCGATTACACTGTAACTAGTTTGTGATTATTTTGATGTTCATCTTTACATGTGAACAACATTTAGTTTGTTTTTCATCCAAGAAAAACAATTTATTTCCCATTAGTTACAAATGCGGCCAATTTAAGTGCAACCTTATGTATATACAAAGGTGTATTTTGAATTCTAAGGAATATAGTTGAATATATTAGGATTTATAAATGTATATTCTGAATGTGTATGAACAACTGTATTATATGTGTATTCAAATATTACTATTAACATAAATGGCCTTGATATTATGGTTACACTAATTAGTGTATATTTTGAATATAAAACTTTATGTAAGATATTTACTAAGATATTGTGCCCATATTACAAATTTATCTGCACCATTTTATTATACTTCTTAAAATTATTACAAATGACATTTTTTTATTATTTATTTATATTAATTACATGTAATAAAAAATTAAATTTCAAAAATATCTTTCACTAAATTTTTTTAAATAGTAATATTTTATTACATAACGATCATAATGATGATGATATTAGAATGATAGGAAAAATAATTATATATTTACTGAAATATTTATTTAAAATATAATATATTATTAAATTATTTTCAAATGACTACTGTACTTATCAAGAATTATTTTTTATTAAAAATAATTATAATAAATCACAATAACTCTAACACATGACATAATCATATATTATTATTATTATTATTATTATAAAATAGCTAACCTAGGCTAGCTGCAAATTACATTATTATTGTTATAAGTAATCAATTATGAAATAATATTATATGATAATAATTACCAGGAAATATTAATATTTTTTTTAATTTGCTTATTTCAAATTTATAATTAATATTTTCAAATTATGAATTAGTCAATGATTATAATCAATTACTGATATATATTTTTAATTTAAGTTTTATATTTTATAATAATTAGTATAGTAGTTAGAATGGAAATCTAATAAATTATAATACAAATGTAGAAATTATTTTTAAAGGAAAAATAAACTTATCAAAAATATAAAATATTTATTGTGATACTTCATAAATAGTTATAATGAATGAAGTAATAATATGAGTAATAAAAATAAAATAGTTAACCTTGGCTACCAACTAACTATAACAATAATTGAATCAATATTATTTTTACTATGAAATATTCACATTTGTATTTATTATTAACTATAAAAATGAAAATAATAATGGGAATAATTATAATAAAATAGTTAGCCTAGGCTAGGTTTTATTTATATTATCAAATTAAAACACTAGTGCTCAATGTTTATAAATAATAGTTAATAATTACTAATTACTGAATATTTCAGTTATTATTATTATTTGGTTATAAAATTATTATTATTTATTTATTATGAATTAACTAATTATGAAAATATTAACCAATTATTAGTTAGTTAAATTGGTTGATAGATCATTATAATTAATGTAGAATCAAAATTATATATTATTATTATTTATCTAGATAATAAATTAAATAATATTTAATAATAACTAGTAATATAATTAATTGAGTAATCATAATATATTAATGATTATTAGTATAAAGAAATAGTTAGTTTGCAGTTCAATTGTTAATTAATTAATTAGAAATTTTATTAATTTATTTTTCTATATTTTATTCATTAAATAATTATTAATTTTATTATTTAATTAATTGATTTATTATTTTATTAATTAGCTAATCAGTTTACTAGTTAATTGCCACTTACCTATTTAATTATGTATATTTCAAAATGATAATGAAAACCAAAACATATGGGATAAACTTTTTAATTAGAAGTCATTTGCAACTAAATGTTTTTAGTCACAAACGACTTGTAACTAAAAAGTTTATCCCATATGTTTTGTCTTTCATTCTCATCTTGAACAGTATATAAACAATGTGCTTTGTCCTACATTTTCATATTTAAAAGCATGGGCATATGGGATGAGTCAATAAAGACAACTTAACCCAAAATAAAATATAAATATTCATGTAATTACACCTAACTACCTATTTCATTAACTTACCTACATCCTACTTTTCTACCTACCTATCTACTTAAATAGGTATTTGACCTAGGTAGGAAAATAGGTCTTATCTAGATAGGTGTTAACGTAGATGGGTAGGTAGGTACCTATTTCAAGTTACATACATAAATATTGATTTAAATTTAATTGGACAAATTCAATTAATATGCCACGTGACAAATTTTTATTGCACCACGTGTCACAATTTAAACCATCCAAACATAAAAATTAAATGTTCTAAATTATTTCAAAATAATGATCAAATATTTTTAATTATTAAAAGTTGAGACATGTGGCAACATATAACTTGTTCCCATTGTTCACCCAAAAAGACTCATCCTAGTTGCAAACATTAATATGTATATAACAAATCAAAGGATGAAGGCATATTTTGTTGATTTTTTTTCATCCAAAATTTGTTGTCGTTTACAATTAATGTTAATGTGACTTGTCCAATGCGACCATTAGGATTTTAGTTGCAAATGTTAATTACAACTAAAAATTAGTTGCAAGGACCAATTGCAAAATGGCAATTTTCTACTAATGATACCTTTCAAAAGTTTCATAATATACCTATGTATACCACTAGGGGCTATCTTGATACCCTAGAGGTGCAATTAAGTTTGGTTCCATTTACAACTAATGGGACATATGGACATGATCATGGATGAAAACAATCTTAGAGTGTAAGATGAAAAAGTCATTAGTTGCAAATGTAGTTGTAACATAATTGCAAGAATGGCCAAGGGTGCAAAATAGTTGTAAAACGAATAAGAGTTAGTTGCAAATGACAATTGGTTGCATGTAGTTATAAATGCATTGGTTGCATTTGGGGGATTGCTTCTAGTGATTTTTGTATAAATAATGAATATTTGGTGTCCCAAGTGGACAAGAATGGAATTCAATGGAATGAATTGGTGCATGGTGGAATCTCAGTGGGGTCTTTCCTAGGCATTTTAGTTCATTAACATTTCCATAAAAAATCTCCAACAATCCACTTTGATAGAGTTGGCCCAACTTGAGTGGAACTTGAATGGAATGTTCAATGGATTGGGGACATGTTCTATAGTATTGATTGAAAATGTAGGCATTTTATGTAAGGCCTGTGGAGCAACTTATGTACTAGTTCATTACAATGCATGTTTGTAATCACGAGGCCAACATATGGTGGCTTATGAGTTGGAAGACATTATAGCACAAAAACATTTGTTGGAGGTGGGAAAACATTAGTGTTGATGCCATATCCTAATATAAAGGAAATTATGCTTGTGAAAGGTCTTCAATGGCAATCAAGATGTCATTTTTCAATATACATTGTTTGCCACATTCAAGCCAAAGATGCATCACGAAGAATTGATGTATCTAAAATTGATATTGTTAAAAGCAAAACCACTTGGTAGGCCATGTGAAATTAAGGTTTTTTTGCCCTCAAGACCTTGTTCTCACAAATTCATGAACTTCCTTAACATATATTATTCATGTTGTGGGCACAAATTTGTGAACTAATTTTTGATTTCAAGGCCATGAAATTTCAAAATGGAACACATGTGGTATGATAAAAAAATGTAATTAAATTTTTATGGATAAACAATTGGAAACTTTGGTAAGATTTTTTGATTTCCTAGATGTGGAAGGTGTACAATGTTATATCTAAGTATTTTATTTACCAATTTGAATAAGTTACATCAAAACAAAAAAATACATTATACATGTTAGTTTGAATCTTTTGTAATTTCAATGATGAAATAATTTTTTAACTATATTACTAGAATGCATGCATAATGAATAAGATAGTTAAACACCTAGTTTTTAGGTGGTGACAAACAATGTTGAGGAACATCTGAATGTATCAAAATATTCACACGGTGGTTGAAGAGCTAAAAAAAAAAAAAAATTGTTGTAAAACTAATTAACAAAAATGGAAGTTCACAACAATGAGTTCATGCTTTAACAATAGTGGTAAAAACCATCCTAATTATAAAGAAGAAGTTAACAACAACTCCAATTAAAGAAAAACCTAAAGGTGTGGTAAAGGAGAAACCAAATGATGCAAGTCCAAAGAAATTGAATTTGGTGGGTAAAAGCATGGTTAGGTGGCTCACATTTGACATTTTGAAAAGTCCACATCTTACACTAGCTACAATTCCTGCGTAAGTAATTATCAAACTATAAATCCTATAATTATCCCCTATGGTTTTGGTCACAAATATTAATAAACCACTTTATAAATATCCCTAAACATGTGATTGGTCAAGAAATTTAAAGGAAAAATTAAAGATTTCAATGTGAAATGGAATATCAATTGTAAAAAATGACAAAAAGCATAACAAGATAAAATTTTAAATATGGAAAAAAATTATATTAGAAAAATTTCAATGCATGTTACAACTAAATTACTCATTTTATGGTGGCTTATTTTTTAATTTTAATTTTGATATTACTATGACATTTTTTTTGAATCCACGTTTTTCATTTGTTGTGTGTGACAAACATCAATTCAAAAGTCCACAATGAATTCATTCTTTTCTTAAAACTTATCCGTAATTTTTAATAAAATTTTCACTAAATTCTATTGCAACATGGATTGACGTGCTCCTAAGTCCCTTGTTGAACCCACTTGAGGGTCCAACTATGCAAAGTTGCGGAAAGTTGGGACTTGGGGGCCGCTCCTGACTTCCAGCACTAAAAGGGGATAGAGGGGCGTGCTAGAAGTCCCAGGATTAGACTAGGAAGAGGGACTAGATTATCAACCTTGAATCTGCATCCAAAACCAACCACAAGAGGGTTAGTTAGCATTCGGGAACACCCTTGGGTGTTGGGACAAGCCATGGGCACTTTGACACACAAGACTCACCACGACCCGGACTCGGGGGAAGCCACCACCTTCCCCCATATAGTATTCTCTGCATCTCACCGCGGAGGCTACATCCGAATGGCTCTTTTTCCCGGGACTCCCAAGTTGGAGTCCCGAAACTGTCCCGAGTTGGAATCCCGAGTTAGAGTCCCAGGACTTTGGATGCTCATAGCTCCTCACCCCAAACTCAAATCGGGACAAGGTCTAAACCAAAGTTGTAGCTCTCGTCAAGATCTTTCCAACGCCGTGTTGCACTCCTTGAGGCGACGTCGAGAAGAGGTTGATTCCAGACTTTTAATGGTCGGGAGTCAAATTGGCAATTTGACTCTCAGCCCTTCTTTTGCCCATAACTTGAACTGCAAATGTCCAAATGGCCCGAGGCCATTTTGGGCATCTACACTTGAAGACCTTTCTATTGATATAAAGAACACACCAATGCGAGGAGATTTGACCCCTCAAATCATCTTCTGAGTTTTCGGGAGTCTTGGAGGACTCCATTTTCCCACTTTTGGGGGTGTGAGTTGCATTCTCACACTTGGCCCCAAAGTGGGGTTGCGACATGGATAATGAAAAAATTAAAAATTTTAATGTTTGATATGATTTTACATTTTAAGTTCATTTGTAATCCAAAAAAATTACAATTGTGACAGTCCAAACAATCCACCTAATTGTGCTTTCACCCTATTCCCAAGCTTGTGCTAGTAAATGTGGAAGGATGTGGTTTATATCACTAAAACATTTCAAAAAGGAGGCAACAAACAACCTTCAAATTAGATTGGCAATTTAAAGGTATGGTTTGAAATTATTTGGGTAGGTTGAACAACAATTTATGTAGGAGGGGTTGAAGAAGGATGGTCGCAACAATAAAAAAGATCATCATCTCAAGATATGTCTACTAACACCACACTATTTTGAAAAAATGAAGATTACAAAGTTCTAGGTTTCCCAAACCCTAAACCTCACTAGGAAAATTTCAAAAATTCTCTTGAAAGTGGAAATTGGAAGGTGTTTTAATCTCTTGAACTTGGATGGCAAGAATGTGATTGTGTTGTTCCACTTGACATTTTGAATTGTGATTGTGCGCCTTCTTTTCCATTGACACCTCATGCAAGCATGGGTTTCCGCACCATGTTGGTGGTTGCAATTGCAAGCTAATCATGGCAATGGTAGCCCAAGATGTGCAAACCCCCCCCCCCAAAACTCAAAAAACATTTCTCCACTTGATGATAGCTTGAAAACAACTTGTAAAACATTCATAGAAAGCTTTGAGATAGTTCAAAGACAACTTCAAGTGAGCTTCAAAACCCAAATATAGGTTGAAGACAACTTTAAGACCCATTCACTTCTCTGTGCTAACTTTGAAAATTCCAAAAAAACTCCAAACAAAAAATGCTCATTAAGGGAAAAAAAAACTTGAAGATAGAAAAGATACTACAAAAAGCTTGAAGAAAGTTTAGGCTTGAAGATCACTTCAACCTTGGGTATGACCTTCATGCACATGTTACAAAAGAAATTGAAGAAAACATCATGCCTTATGCAAGCACAAGTGAAAATGATAAACTAGGGACCAAACTAGTTTTTGCACCAAAATTGGTGCAAAAACCAATTTGGGTCCCAATTATTTGGGTTAAAAAAATTTCATCCTTTGTTGTGCATTTCATCCCCAATCGAGCCTAAACTGGGCATTCTAGTCCGCACTCCAAAGGATGTTACGCATAACTTTATCGTAAAAAAATAAAAAAGCCTTCAACAAACCAAAACTCAATGAGAAATCTATCAAAACCAATTCTTTGATCAATTTCCTTTGTTTTTTATTTTCTAGTGCACATTGGTTAAGAGTAAAAAAGGAGAAAAATCAGAACAATGATGGTAATATGAAGATAATACATTTGTACACCCATTGATATGTTTCACACAATCAATAATAATTGGTAACAACAACCAGAATATTACATTCTGCAGAAACCAAGCTGCATTCAACCATTAGTACATAGTGCAAACATGCAGACCACAGTAACACACAAAATGACACAAAAGCAATAACTAGAAATACAATTCAATTCACTTACCAAATTTGTTGTGTTGTCAGCATATATATACAATACATTGTAGTCATTCATAGTTGTGGAAGGCTAGCCTCTAAGTCTCTTACGTCTTTTGAAATAGTTTGTAAATTAGTAATTTAAACTAGTAAAGGTGCATTCACACTTGGTGTTACGGACTCTAGGATTGAGTCCTGTAACACCATGCTAGCCATTTAGGACTTAAACCTAGTTGCCATGAATATTTTATGTTAAGCTAGCATTTGCTTAACATTGAGCTATGGCCCATTTAACATTGGGTGCCACCTAGGATGCCACCTAGATTTTCATTTAACACTGACTTAACATCAAGTGTGAATGCACCATAAGAGTACTTTTCAACAATTCTGTTCTATGTTTACCCTAAAACTAAGGTCAAACCAGTCAAACCCTGTGACTCTGTACCTTGTGCTACATTGATGCCCAGACAACCCTCATTAGGGGTATTTAGTGTCTTTATTATGTTTGTAGGCTCCTTACACCTTGGGTCTGCTGCCCCTCTGGTGTAGCTTACAACCAAAAATATCCTCAACAGAGAGCCATACTCTGTACCTTTAAAGCTTGCAGCATTTTGCTTGGTGTAAAGTAAGTACAAATTACATAGCATAAGGTCCCTGCTAGGCTGTACAGGACCTTACATACTTTGTAAGGTCCAAAGTCTCAACCAAGTGTCATCATAATGTGAAAGGGCCTGATCTCTTTTGAACCCTCCAAGGTTTTTGATACCTTGCACTTAGCTTACCACCCTTGGACAGGTACCTCAAATTCCAAAGGTTCCAAATTTTTTTAAGCCCTTAATGATAAAAAGTTTCACATACATACACACACATATATATGACCCTTCATTTGAATGCTTCACATATTTTAGCAAATAGTTTAGCCCTTCATTTGAGACTGATTTCCAATGTGATGGGGTTGAACTGTTTGAAACCCTATTACAGACTTGTCATAGTACTAAGAGATTGTCACATTTTGCTTTATAATTCACACTTGCACTGTGATTTCTCCTCAATGCACTGAGGTGCACATAACTGCGTGTACCTGAAGTTGATAAGTAACTGGTTTGAGAATGCCCTTGTAGAATCAGTTACCACCTACCAGAATGGCAGCTCACACTAGCAGGCTCACTGTGTTGCTAGGTGGAACAGGCCCTTCCAGTCCTGTTCCATAATACATAACCAAATTTGGTGTCCTATTCAGGTGCCTTTTTAGGGTTTTTCCTAAGTTGGGCACAGGCAATCATCTGCTGGTGCCTTTTTCTGTTCTGCCACTTCGACTTGTGATATAGGTGAATGGTGTGGAACACTCCTCTGATGTGAATCAAAGGTGAGAAACACTGGGTATTCTGCGGAACAACAGGTCCTGGTAGAACTATTACCACCTGACAGAACAGCATCTCCACTACTGGCCTGGTGCATTCCAATGTGGAATGGGCTGCTATTTTTTAACACCTAAATGTGCTACAAAATAGCCAAAAAGATGCCAGTGCAAAATTCATAACATTTCGCCAGCCAGAAAATTTCACATTCCTGGTATCCAAGGCTTTCACTCCCAGAAAGCCAATACAAAAGACATATGTTCCCTTCAGACCCATGTGAGAAGAAGGATTGACTTAGATTGGATGCATTGGGCTACAATCATGCCCCGTTTATATGTCAGTGTAGAACTACTCTCAAGTGGAACACCCTAACACATTTAAAGCTTTCTTTCCATTGTAACAAGTTACAACCAGGAATGCTGAAGTTGATCTGTACCAATCATTTCTCAACTGCTGAATTGAGGTGAATTGAGACCACAAGAAAATTCCAGAATAACAATTTAAAGGTAATGCTGCATAAGTGCTAGAAAAAACAAAATGTATGTGACAAGAATGAGTGTGATCATAACTCATAACCAGTGTTGTTTTGTGCTCACTAAACCTTACTCACAAGTTCTTTCTTTGAAAAGAGAGTACCACCCAACACTGGTCATAACAAGTGTTGGACAGTTCTCACTTTTTGGAACCTAGCACTGATGGTAAGGGTATGGTATATGTATACCCTTGACTGATGGTTCTCAAGATCAAAGAACTGGTTTTTTCTCTGGACCACATGTTCCAAAAATCACCCAACTAGTAATCACCCAACTAGTTTGACCCTTAGCCAGGGATCTAAAAGAATACAAGAACTAGGTCAAAGAACCTACCCTAGTTCTTTGATAGATCTTTCATAGCAACCATCAGCTTTGCTTTTAATTTCAAAACCCTGGAATCAGAGGTTGTTTTTTTCCTAAAAACATTCAAGCAGCGAAACCAGAGGTTCTGAGGTTCTAATCTAAAAGTCAAAACTAATAGTCCTTTGATTTATAAATTTTTAGAAATCCGGGTCCACAGGTTGTTCTTAACAAAATCAAAAAAACTCCCCAACATTGGTCATAACTCATAACCTTGTGAGTGTTACCCACAAAGTATCAAACCATCGCATTCATTAGGATAGCAGTGACTTGCTGCAAGAAGTATTCATTAAGATCAGACCCATATTTGTGGTGAGGTCTGAAGAAGCAACTTCCTTATGCCAAGTCCCAAGTCAATTAGTTCAAGCTCTAATGGATCTAGAGATTAGAGCAGAAACGATGGCCAAATCTTTCGATTCTACTAGCATTAGTCCACAAAATCATGGGATGATAACAGTGAATACTAGACAAGAAGTCAAGAGAGTCACCATTAAACCAACAATGAAGCATCTCATACCAGAGAATATATATGATGTAAAAGATCGTAGGAAGATTTCAGTTGTGGTCAGACACAAGTGAATAAATAAATCTAAGCCAAATATTCCCAAATGTTTGTTTGTACAATCTAATAGCTTAGCTTTAAAAATTGAATCCTATCTAATTGACCAAGAAGTGGTCATTGCTCTACAATAACAAATTGTCGTTAGATCCTTAACTTCATTACATATTTAATTACATCAAAGCTATTCACCTGCAACTTCCAGGTCAATGCCTTCAGCACCTCCCCTCAAACATTAAAAATCACAGTTTGGTTTCTATGCGAGCAAACTCAAGACATGGTGATCCCCAAAATGGAACCATTCAAAGATGAGCAATTTCACCATTCCACACAGTGAAGTGCTTCAATTGCACTTCACCTAAATAGGTAAATAGGGCAGACCACCTACCTTGGTTAAGTTATTGTTACCTAGCTACATGCCTAATTCCTACTCTCCTAGCTAGCTACCTAAGCGAACCTAAATCACCTACATACCTAGGCTAAACTATTTACATATTTAGGCTAAATTATCTAATTACCTTGCTTAGATAACCTATGTATGGTATGTAGATGGTTTAGATAGTCTATAGTTAGCCTAAGTAGGTTAGGATAGGTTAGGATAGGCTAAGTTATTAGTTAGTTAGTTAGTTAGCTCGTTATTTATCTAAAGCACACTAATTAATGTGTAACTAAGTAATTAGGTATTAACTTGTAATTTTTGTAACTAATTCCTACATTGACCTAATTATTGTACATTTTTACCTACCTAATAATGGACCTATCTCTTAATTTTATGCACCTACCTTTTTACCTATTTATTAATACTTAATTAATGTACCTACTTAATGACCTAGGGTTAGTATTGTATGGGATATGAAAATATTTCCCTTTCCTAAAAGTTTATCCGATATAGTTTGTCATCCTTTTAACCCTTAATTGACATTTGACCAAAACAATCCCAATACTAAAGTCGGACTAGCCTTCACAAATGTGCCCAAAAGTCATGTCAAATTTTTTTAAATCCAAAGTTCTTTGTAAAATTGTAAAGGATTTCAAGCTGAATCAGTTTTTTTAAAAATAGGATTTGGTTCAGAAATGGAAAATCCCCACCGTTGAAAGTTTTGTTTTAAAAATTATGGACAACTTTTAGAATTACAAGTTTTTGGAAGAGTGCACCAAGATACCATGTTTTATTGGTGATAAAAATTTTAAGGTAAATACAAGGCATATATTTGAATGGTGTAGAAAAAATATTGTGCAAAACCAAGTTGAAATGAAGAAGAAATGGATGGTTAAAATTGGCCATCCAATGCAACTCTACACAAAATCATACAAAATTCATCTATTTTTGGGCAAGAAAAAATCACTAGTGTTTGGGACTATTCTCAACCTTGTTGTATTTTGCACACCTTATATGAACTAACCCCCTTCACATGTTCCTCAATTTTGTAACATGGACAAATAGCAAAATTTAGAAGTGGAATTATTAAATGTTGTTGAAACTTGAAAAAACTTGCTAACATGGCTCAAGAAATCCAAATGGGACATTGTAAATGTGAAAAAGATGGTATGACATGTCCCTTATACCATAGGGGAGCCAATTCTTAGCCTCTTCCATTGTAAGTAGGAGAAATATTACGGTAGCTAACCATATTGGTCCACTTTGACATTTAAGGGTTAAATTTGTAAACAATATAAGTGTGCATTACAAGCATGCAAAAAATATGACATTCTAAAATGAACCAATAAAAAAATTCAACCCTAAAGGCTAAATTAAAAATGAAATAGGATTCTTTTAGCTAAATGCCATATGGTTTTTGTTTAGGCTTAACTTAGATGCCCTAGGTCTAGCCTAGCATAGGTGCCACATAAGCTATTGGGGCCTAAACCTAACCTAGGTGCCATATAGGCTATTGGGGCCTAGGCCTAACCTAGGTGTCATGTGGCGTAACTTAGCTTAGGTGGCCTATGTTTAGGTGTCATGTGGCTTAGTTGGTTTAGTTTAAGTGTCACATGGCTTAACTGAGCATAATCTATGTGGCCTACGTCTAGGTGCCATATGGCTTATCCTATCCTAAATGGTTTATGTTTAGGTGCCACACATGTTTTTATCACAATGTGCCACATGTGTTCACTTCATTTCTTAGAAAATAAATATTATTTGATTTAATATTACAAAATTCAACTACAATGATCACACTATCTTTCAAGATGTGATCATCCATATGTGACTATAGTCATGAAAATGATATGAAATGGCATAAATGATTATTGTCATGGCATAAACAATTATAGTCATGACTACAATTAGATGGCTTACACAACAAGTTTGAATTGATTATGTAATCATCTAGTTGTTAAAACATATATGATTAAGGTTTCTAGTCATGAATGGAGTCATAGATGCCATAATGGAATGTTATATCTAAAGATGATGTAATTAAGGAATTCCATTTTGGTTTGATGAAATTCACACTTCTTCAATTTGGCATAAAGTTTGATTTCCCTATATTTTTCTAAAGCAAGACATACTCACCTTCATGATCCTTCATGTCTTGGTGTTCATGGTCCTTCATGTCTTGGTGTTCATGGTCCTTCATGTCTTGGTGTTCATGGTCCTTCATGTTTTTTGAAAAAATGAAAATGTCATCAATGTAATAAACCACAAAATCATCAAAATATTCATGAAAAACATGCATTAAGTGTTGAAAGAAGGCAAATGCATTAATAAAACTAAAAGGCATCACAACATGTTCAAAATAGCCATAATGTGTTTGGAATTCTATTTTTAATTCATCACCTCCTCATAAATGCACCAAGTTGTACATTCCACATAAATCAATCTTTCATGTAATTCAACTAGCCCAATAGTCCAAAAATAAAAAGTAAGCATTATTGGTTCTTGATGATAAGCTAATTCAAGCCATGACAATCAACACACATTTGTGATGAACCATTTTTTTTCTTAACAAATAAGATCAAGGCACCAAATGGAGATTTGGAATGTTCACTACAACAAAAGGTGTCCTTGTATGTGTGAATTCACTGGTTATAATGAACAGGATCTAGTGGGTAAGCAATGAATTCATTGGTTATAATGAACAGGACCTATGGGGAAGCAATGAATTCACTAATTATATTGAATAGGACCTAATGGGGAAGCAATGAATTCACTGGTTATAGTGAACAGGACCTAATGAGGAAGCAATGAATTCACTTATTATAGTGAACAGGACCTAGTGGGGAAGCAATGAATTCACTAGTTATAGTGAACATGGACTAATGAATTTACACCCATATTTTGTAGTAATGGTTGAACCCCTTTTCAAGATTTTCATTAATATATTTTGAAAAGTTACAAATTCACCTTATGACAAATGGTAGATGGGTCCAAAAGGACATTGCGCTCCTTTTTATAAATTAATTGTACAATTATATGGTTGATGTTGTAACAAGGTGTTTAAAATTCTTGTTTTCAAACACATCCTTGTATTTTTTAATTTGTATTGAAGAAGCATCTCATGTTGATGTGATTCAACATCTGGTGTGTGAAAAATGTAAATTAAAATTGCATCTCCTTTCTTTGTAACATGCATCAAAGTCTTTACTCTCATAAACAATGTCTTAAAGCACTTGGATTTACATGTACCAGCAAGGTTTTTCTTATGATTGAAATTTTCCATGCATCCATCCTCATGTTTGTCTTCAAATGCACAATGTACATTATCATGATTTTTGCCAAATGTCCTAGGACCTCATGTTAAATCTTGTCATATGCAACCCATCATTTTGCAGTTGGATGCAACTAATTGTCATTTGCAACTAAATCGGTCATGCTTATTACTACAAAATTGACATTGTATATTATATGGGCTATATGGTTGTGTCTACAATTAACATGCAACTATTATTGTACAAAATGGACATATGTTACAAAGAAAATGGCCTAAGGTAAAACATACTTAAGTTAGTGTACTTAATATAATATATTATCTATGATACCTAAGGCCTACATTAATAACTATATAACCTAAGTAAATATAACAAAATTATTAGGTATATGTATATATAGTAGTACCATAACCTAGGCTAGTAAGTAATTGCTAATTATTCTAAGTGGTATAAACTAATCTACATAGTATGCATAGGTAATTAGGTAACGTAAGTAGTCTAAGTTAATATATATATATATGTTATTTAGACCTATGTTAGTATACCTCATTGGCTAGGCTAGTAGAAATAATTATGTACAAAGTATAAGTTAGCCCAGGGTAGGTCACAATGACACTAGCAAGTGAGCAAGTGAGCCTACTCACTTCAGTAGGAGAGAATCTTAAAAAATATTCCATGCAATGTCATGGAATATTCTTGATATATTCATTTTCCATGTGGAAAACTTTAGATGACATGGTAGAATATGCCATGCCATGTTAGCAAATATTTTGCCACATCACATGCATATGTTTTTGGGATCAACAATGGTTTATTGAATCTAAACATGGGTTTGGTGAATAGAGCTCTCCACTACAACCTAATGTGAAGGTAAAAACAAAAGAGAACAAAAGCATGCATTTCATCATCCCTAGTGCAACCAATATTTCAAATGTCTAAGGCTCTTGGGAAAAACATATAAAAATTCGAGAACTATTGAAATGGGTGGTAACTACATGGTTGAAAAATATTTTATGAAATGAAAATTTCAAAAAATTTAAATATTTGCCAAACATGTGTTGAAATGGCAAAAATACTATGATATTGTTTATGAAACAATATACATGAAAGCATGTAATGACCGTCAAAAGTTTTATTATTGGTATTGGCCTAAATGGAAATAAATTTATGAGCAACATTAATTTATATTCACCAAAACAAAAACAATATATATCTCATGGAAATTGGTATCCAAACTTCCTACATAGTTTGGGCAACAACTGCAAACTTCATGAATGACAAAATCATAATTGATTTGATGCAGATACAATTGTGATGTACTATCACAAGAGTTCAAAGGCTTTAAAGCACTTCAACAAACGCTAAACTTCATCCCAATTCCATGTGCAGTGATAAATGAACTCTTTCGTGAGCCCATAGAACATAATCGTCTATAAGACATGATACACATATTTACATTGCACATACACCTTGCAATTGCCTAAAGAACCTACCAACATTATGACAAAGTAGACACATGAACATCTAGGGAAATTTCCAATAATCACATCATATCCTTTGTCATTTGAAAGAATACTATAAATTTGTCAATACCCAGGTGGGTGGACATCAACAGTGAGGAAAATAGTGGGATGGAGAAGTAACTTCCCAACCTTTCAATTATTGGTGTATTGTTGTGTTAATTTGAAGATCGAAAGATGTTTCACCTTCTTGCCACCAAAAATTGTAAACCAACAACTTGCATCAAACAACCTCACAAGACTATGACAACTCACCATAAGCACATGGGAATTGCTCAAACTAAAAAATTGGGAACCAAATAAACTTCAAACATTGTTTTCACATAAACGGTCAAATGAAAACCTTGCTTCTTCTAAAGTTGTTGCCTCTTTTTGAGTTAAGTTAATACCTTCTTAGATGGGCCATATAGTTGGAACAACAAGCCTAACAATTATAAATTTTCACGTTGTTCCACTAACGCAATAATTGAAGTCATCAACACAAAACTAGTGCTTACAGTGTTCGAGAGATCTGCTATAATATTCAACCCCAAAACTTGAGTAACATGGAACAAAAGTTCCACATACAAATTTGTAAAGGTTGATCCTTACTTTGCATTTGAACCCAATGGTTTTTTGGAATGCAAAACATTATATTACAGAATTGGGTGGGCAATGTTCAATATGCCACTAGACATCAACACAAATATTGTTTTTCAACTTTAAACCACCTTGAAATACCAAAGGTAGCAAATTACAAGGACTAGAAGGTGGTCATTCCATGTGTACATCCTCTACATTATTGTTCATAACATTAAGAACAATTACTTGTGGACAAGATAAATTCACATGATTTGGACAATGGGAATCATTGTTTACACCAAGTGGACAATCAACATGTCACTTAGTAGACCCAAAAACCTCTTCTCCCTCCAGGTGCAATAAACAATTTGTGAAGGAAAACCCGGATGTGTAATTTGCAACAGCTACCACGAGTCTAATAGGATCACTTGACCCTTAAGCCCTTCTCAACAACAATTCACTCCTATCATGACCATGACCAAGTGGACTACCTTGCACTGTTTATATAATGTAAACTGTTTGAAAGCATGAACGTAATCATCAAACATCATTGTGTATAGACAGGTGTAATTTTTTTCCATTGTTGCAACCAGATGTTATGGACAATTTCCATGAGATTACAAGTGGGCATATCAACCCACTCTTCATCACTGAACTTCTACAAATGAAAGGAATTGAAGATCAACAAAATCAATAATCTCACAACAAAGATGGAGGCAAAGATGGAAATAGAATGCAAATGGAGTTCAAATGTGAATGGATTCCCAATTTTGAATTAACAGAAGAGAGAAGGAATCATAGGAAGTTCATAAATGAAATGTTCACATGGACCATGAAACCTCCCCATTCCCTTACATGAAAATGCCAAAAATTTAACCAATTTGCAAGTTCATGGACACTTGCTTCATAAGTAACCCTTAATGATAGCCACCAACAACGAATTATAACATAGAGACCATTAACCTCCACTAAGGATCTTGCATTCTTGTATTGTTGGCAAAGACCTTTGTGTTGATCTTACAACTTAAGCTTGATTAGTTAATTGGTGTACCTATCAAATGACTAAATCCAAAGGAATAAATAGGTGTGCTCCTTATCAACCATCTTGATAAAAGGGTCCCTAAAACCATAAACAATTACGATAACGTTCCAATTGGCTTGTGCACTATTAGCCATGAATCCCTTAAAATTCAATTTTGGAATTCGTTCTTCAACATTATCTCATTAAATAGTATCCACGTGATCTATTAAGCTTCAGTGTCCTTAGACTACATGTCACAAATCGCAATGATCATCACTTTATAATAAGCAAAATCATTACACAAGACAAGCCATAGTTATCTAACTAGCAACATGTTTCACATAATCAAACATGATCCAAGTGTTCTACAAATCCCCTATAGGTTGCATTTGCATGATTAGGCTCATTCCACTCCCCACATTGTTTATCAACATCTTGAAAATGAAAACCTTATGTCCTACAACTTGTCCTAGAAAGCAACATTCTTGAATACATAATCATTGTGACTCTTAGATTTCAAATCAAGGATGCTATCAATATAACCATGCCCTAAATGATGTTTGAAAAAAACAACTAGGTTACATTGGGCGAAAGAACATGATTGGGCAAATTCAATTCAAAAAACTTGTCTTGGATATGTTTTAGTTGTTCACCTTTCAAAAGTTCCATGGGGCCATCACCATTATCATCAAATAGATGCGTAACCAAGAAAGTTTTGCTAGCACTTAGCGAAATTACAAATATCTTGGCATCAAACATGTGATTAACCTCCTTTGTGATCAACCTTTTAGTCTTGTTCACAAACTTCTTACACTTACCATCTGCCATAGGATGTTTGTGGATGCCAAGATAAATCACCACTCTTAAGATTGATTGGAGCTTATGCACAACATAATATATTTGTCCATTATAATCTATGACACAAAAAGGAGGAGCATGATAGAATTTGCACGCAAGGGATGAAACAGATGGAAATAGTGTAATTTGGCTTATGATTAGAATATGTGTGCATTCACTGCACCATAAGATTTCATTGCAATAAGCAGTGTGCACAAAGTTCTCACAATTATCTTGTACACAACATAAGTGACCCAAGCAATGAGCCTTCCTAAAGTTAAACCCAAAACTATTTTTGATATTAATAGTGATCACCTTGCACCAAGCATGGCCAACAAACTTTCTATCCATGTCTAGCATTTGCAAAGGCTTGTGAAGAGTCAAAAGCATAGGTGGAAATTCAAAAAGGACATCTCCATTGAAAGCAATCAACAAAAACTAAACTTTTTGAAAAGGTATCTTGTTATAATCCAAATTTTGGAACTTGTTGGAGGTATGTCCAGGGAGCACCATAACATAGAAGTAAGAAACAACAAGTTGAATATTGCTAATTGAGTTGGAGGGTTGTGATGAATACGAAGCAATAGATTGAGAAATTATTATTGGTGATTTGATCAAAGAATGAAGGGGTGTCAAGTTGTCCTTAAGGAAGAATCAGATAGTTCAATGAAAACAAAAGATGCAAGAGTGTCTAAATATTAAGGGAGAATGTGGGGAACTTTGTGTTTGTCTTTTAGAATTTTGATAATAGAACTTGTGGTTCCTGGTGTGAAAATGGTGTCTTGAGAGTTGTGAATCAAATTATTGCCAACAATGCAATAACGACCAAAACCAACCATCCATTGTTTCCTTTGAGAGGAGGTTGTAGGAATCTAATATAATGAACTCAAAACCAAGATATTAGAATCATAGAAGATGTCCTAGATATATGTAAAGAACGTAACTGAAAAGCAAACATAGCGCACAAACATTATTCATAAATAGAGGTCATCCTTAAATCGTCGACCATGATGGTGAGGTCCGAACAGCCAACAACATGAAATGTCACCATATTACTAGGTGCACAAGGATGGGACTAAAAGAATTGAAAGCGAAATGGAGGAGCAAAAACATGAATAACAAAAGTGAAAATAATTGAAAGGCACGGACTGCAACAAATTAGGGGATGCGAAGGAGGAACCCAGAAATATGATCCAAGTAAACAATTGAAGAACTAGGGAAGAATAATGTTAGCAATGACTATGTTTTCTAATGGAATGTGGTGAAGATTATTAAACATGGAACAAGGTATTCAAACAAATACGCAAAACTTTGAAAACCCAATGAACAATTTCTATAGGCTAGGCATTATGATATGAATTACATAATTATACTAGATTCAAAGCACAAAAAATAAATTGGAAGTTAATGTCAAGAGCCATTTAGAAAGACGGGAACCCATAATGATATGGATTTGATTTTGAAAGGTCATATCAAATAGAGACAAAATGTACTGCTAACAAAAAAATATGGAAGCAAGCTCTTAAACACAATATAGATTGGCTAGGTATACATTATCCTTTATTGCTATAAATAAAAGGTGCAGAGTGTAATATGCATATTCAAATAGGTGGAAGAGAACATTTAAACCAAAGGCTAATAGCAGAACAATTAAACCATGCAATATATGTTAGATCAATGATGATTTGTGCAATCGAGATGAATTGTGCAAAATTCTATTGTTAAGATATCATTAACAACAGAGAATACAATAAATAGTAAAACAAAAAGGCACATATAACCTACTATCAACATTATCAAATTCCAAGATGCTAAATCAGAAATTGTTAAATGCCAAAACTGACAAATTTTATTTTGCAATAGAATTATATATTGTATAGATAACACCTAGCAAGTTGAAGGCCGATTCAAAAGATCGCAATGAAATTATATTTGATTTTCAAAATTTTAACAACCATAATGTAAATGATGTTTTTCTACAAGGACATAGAAACCAAAAAAGAAATGTACCAACACATAAAATATTTTGGAAAAGGTGGCAGCAAGACATTTCATGCAAAGGATGATTCTTATAGATAGGTTAACTTAAATTATGTACAAGACAATATAGTACAAAAGGGAAAGGGAAAAAATAATGAGTAACATAATTATATATCGTACAAATCTCACCCAATAAGTTGAAGGCCAAATAAAAATATGGAAATGAAATTATATTTGATTTGTTAAATATCATCACCCTTAACATAAAAGATGTTTTTTTGCAAGGACATTTAAACCAAAAAAAAATGCAATGGCAAAAAAAACATTTTAGAGAAGGTGGCGGTAAGACATTTCAAATAAAGTGATTATTGTAGTTAGGATAACTTAAAATAAGTATCAAATAGTATAGTACAAAAAGGAGGACAATTTGTCGACAAAAGCAATTATAAACAACAAAATAATGAATGACATAATCATACATCATACCGAAACCAATGGGCATAATAAAGGCCATGAAAGATGGTTAGGAAATTGTATATGATTCAATAAATAATAAATCCCATAATATCAAAGGTGCTACACATAGATAACATTGGTGCCAAAATATAAATATGGCACAACAGTCATGGCAGGATTTTACGGATTGCCAAATATGTGTACATACAATCATAATGAACTAATGATGTTTATTAAAACATTATATTTGTGCTTCGTAAATAGGTGTGTATCATACATATATAATGTGAAAGAGTTATGCAAGTGAATTTGTATGATTAGTTATATCTATTTTTATGTAGAAGATTGAACTGAGCCTAAACGCCCAATATGTGGTTTTTGTAAGCCCTACATGCTCCTCTCCATTTTCAAAATTTTCTTCTGTCTAACTTTTAATAACTTCTTGATTTGCCTCCAAGTTCAATTGTTGTTGTAAATTTTGGGTCACCATCTGATTCATCTTGTTTCACAATTCTTCATTTTTAGAGTCTATAGATCGCTTTGTAGTCCTTACAACATCAACCGCATAAACCTCTGAAACTTTGTAACATACCCTTTAAAATTCTAAATTGAAAAAGAAACAACATTACTCATCTAGACACTTTCATTTACAATATACAAAAAAACTATAAAAAACCTTCCCATTACTAAAAGAAAAAATAGAAAAAAAAATTCCCCACAAGATGGTCACTAAATGGTAGAAGTGAAATTTAAATTCCTTCAAAATATTTCACACTGCTATAATCACATATTTTCATTTTACATGCATATGTTCACTATATCTATCTTAAGTCTCAACAAATTTAACACTACAATTCATTCCAACATCATATTCATGGTTATTGTGTATAACTATAATTTGCATTTCAAAATACATTGTTAAAAACTCCAAAAACAAGATTACAATTCATTTCATCATAATGCAACACTACAAAAAATTCACACCAAAGATGAACATAGAATTCAATGTAGAAGTGTGTGCTTCTTTGTATTATTGAAAACATGAATCCAAATTATAACGTGATCCCATGTTTTGTTGAAAAAAAATTCAAAACAACATTTTAAATCTATGCTATTTAAACAAATTTTGTGGTTTTCTACTACAAATACCTCCAACTCCTCCTCCTATTATATAAAACTCCTTATCTCATCTTCTTCTCCCCCTTGTTTTCTAGAACTTTCCCCTTTTGAACCATCTCAAGTCACATCATCATGATCCAAACAACAATAATTCAAAATTCAAACTAACAAAGTTCCCTGATTAGTCCCTATATATACTAACTACCTTGTTCATCCAAAATCACATACTCATCCTACCCCCTTAACATTCTTCTTGAAAATTTCTTCATGGCCAAGCTTCCATTTTTGTTTTATTTTTTGAATGTAATGCATTTGGTCATCTTGAATGTTTACCAAAAAAAGCTTCGAGCTTCTCTTGGTGCCAAGAGAAGCTCAATGCATTTTTTTTCTACAACCTTCTTCTTCTTACTATTCATCTACTTCTTTTTCCTTTGCTTCCTCTTTCTTTGACAACCTTCTTCTTCTTCTTCTTCCTCCTCCTCTTCCCTCCTTTTCTTCCTCTTTTTTCTACAATCTAATTCTTTCTTCCTCCTCATCCTTCCTCGGTTCCTAGTTTTATGGCTCCAGAAAAAAATGCTCATCGAACTTCTTTTGACGTTGAGAGAAACTTGGTGAGGGCATCCTTTTATATATATATTAGAAATAATTCCCGTAAAGGTACACACTTGAGGCCAAAAGTATGCTTGAGGGATTTTTTTTGGCAAAAAAATATCCTTTCATTTCTTCTTTTTCCTCTTCTTTCTTCTTCCTCTTCTTCCTCTTTTTCTAAGTCCTTCATTCTTCCTCCTTGTCCTTCCTCGATTCCTAGTTCTGTGGCTCGAAAAAAAACACCCGTTAGGCTTCTTTCAACATTGAGAGAAGCTTAGCATGGGCATCCTTCTACATTTTTTTTTGCGTAAATAACTCCTACAAGGGTACACTTGGTGCCGAAAGTAGCCCTGCAAGATTTTTTTTTTTCAATTTTTTTTTTCTTCATTTTCCTCTTCTTCTTCCTTTTTTTCTTCTCCTTCCTCTTCCTCTTCCTTCATCTTCCTCCTCTTCCTCTTTTTTTGAAACCTTTTTCATTTTTCTTCCTCGTCTTTCCCTAGGTCCATGATGTGTGGCTCTAGAAAAAAACACCCATCAAGCTTTTCTCAATGCCAAGAGATGCTTGATAGGGGCATTCTTCTTGATTTTTACTTGCAAAAACAATTCCCACAAAGGTACTCTCAATGCCAAGAGTACCCTTGTGGGATTTATTTCTGTAAGAAAATCTTTTCTTTCTTCTTCCTCCTCTTCCTCTTTTTCTAAAACCTTTTTCAATCTTCCTCCTTATCCTTTCCTAGGTGTTAGTATTGTGGTTCCAGAAAAAATGCCCATTAAGCTTTTTTCGGCACCGAGAGAAGCTTAGTGGGCTCCCTCTTCTCCATTTTTAATTCTTGAAAAAAAAATCTTGTTGAGGTACTATCAATGCCGAGAGTACCTCAATGGGATTTCTTTTTGCAAAAAAATTCATCATGTCCTTTTTGTTCTACTTCTTTTTCTTCGTCTTCCTCTACCTCGTCTACACATTTCTTCCTTGCAATAGAGCACCCATTGAACTTCTTTCAACATCGAAAGTTGTTGGATGGGAATTGTTTTACTCTTCTTTTTAATATTGCAACATGAAAGTTTGTCGGGCTTCTCTTGGCTCGATGGGTTCATCTTCCCCAAAACTTTTTCTTCCTCCTCTTTCTAGGGTGAATGCACACTACGGGGGGGCTAAAAATGTTTTCACATTATATTGTGTTTTCCAAGGGTGTCCATTTTTGAACTTCAACCAAGGTAATATTAGAGCATATTTTTTCAAACTTTCTACATAATATGGTAGATTTTAACACAAAGAATTCAATCACAAAGAAAATTCATTTTTCCAACTTATATTGTGAAGTTCCAAAGTATATTTGTGGCAAAAAAATGTACATAACTATGTACTAAAAATTGCAAATATATTCAAAAAATGATTGAAATGATTTTTAATCTATGAAAATTTTAATATCTATTAAACAATATGATTCTATATGATTGGAATAAGTTTGTGAACCATGTGAAGAGTTTGATAATTATCATATCACAAACGAGTGTTTTTTGGGGGTTATGACCATAAATATGTGGTAAATTAACATTTTGACAAACTATCACTTTCAAATGGAAGTTGACAAGATATGTGAAGTGGGTAATTTTTTAAATTTTCATTTTAAACTTTTTTGGTTAACTAATTCAAAGCTAAACCTAATGTAGTTCTATATAGTTGTATAATTGAATAATTAAACATATTATCACCATTTATTAAATAATATGGTTATTAATTTTTTAAAAATCAACAATTAAATTTATTTATTTATTAAATAATTAATTATCACTGATTTTTAAATATTCGAAATTCATTATAAATTCTTATTAGCATTTCATAAAATAAAAAATTAACTCAAATATAAATATTCAATAATAAAATTTAGATGATATTTTAATTACATTAATTATTATAATGTTGTGATAATTAATAATTGACTACAATCACAACAACAACATTAATAATAATATTGTAGTTAGTAGTTAGGTTAAGCTAATTATTTAATTATTTTTATTCTTATTTTTATCTAACTTGTTGGAACTATTAAATGACCTAATATAATAAATAGAAAATAAGATTTTTAAAATAATATAATAGTGTTAAATAAAAATAATTTCAGAAATTATATGATAATTTATTATGTATATTTACTAAATATTTTAAACGTTATTATAACTTAATCATAAATAAATAAATAATTTTAATAAATGAAAAATTTATTGGAACTAATAGCAAAAATTAAAATATTGAAATTAAAATTTAACATTTATATGCATAAAAAATATTTGCATCATATATAAACATTCATATGCATAAATAGAATTTACATGTAGTGTAATGCTTAATGAATTTTTATTGCAATTTAAATCAAATATTGATATATCATGTCTATAAGGATTAATAAAAATTATAGTTCCACAAAAAATAATAATTATGTATCATTATTTCAAATGTTGTAAACTAAAATCAATTTACATGTAAATAATAATTAGGTGTATTGAACATGCACATTATTACAAATTTATATTTTAGAATTTCCTTAAATTTCCTTCAATCAAAATTTATTATTTTGTGTGCACAAAAAAATATTTGCATCATACATAACCATTCATTTTATACAAATATAATTTACACATAATTTAATCTATTAATGAAGGTACATAATTTGTTTTGTTTTATTATATCGTGTTGAAATTTCCCAAACCAAATTATTTCATATAATGCTATTGATATCTTTGAAAACCTAACAATGAATAGGGGTGCATTGATTTAGGTTGAAATTTTTTGGAACTACAATGCAAAGGTTATTGATTATTGAACCATTTTTTTAATAAACATTAATAAAATCATAAATAGAAATTTAATTTGAATCCAAAGGTGTACTTGGTGTTGTTGGAAGTAATCGTTGAGTCAGTTTTAATGAAATTTACTTCATAATTTTCATATTTAAGGTGTGGAAGATATTGAATTGTGAATGAATTTTGTTGTTGAAAATTCAAAAAAATTACAACAAATTGGGTTTAAAAGGGAAAATGAATTGAGTGTGTTCACACTTGGGGCCAACAACACATGTTACTTTATTTATCCATAAAGGAAGGTAATTTGTTTTGTTTTTTCATAATGATATTTCCCAAACCATGGTGTATTAAGTTATGCTATGGAATTTATCATCAAAAAGTTCTCAATGAATAGGGGTGCAACAACTTGGTTTTAAATGTTTGGAGCTATAATGTGGAATCTGTTGATTATTGAACCATTTTTTCATTGAATTTTTTGAAAAACCATGATTGAAAACTATATTGGAAATTGGGGGCGTTCTTGGTATTGTTGGAAAGCCCTCACCAAGTTTGATTTAATAAAGTTGATTTCATAATTTTGAGACTTAAAATGTGAACAATATTATTGAATTTTTGGTGGATACATATTGTTGTTGGAAATTCAAACAAACGGCAAAAAGTGGTTTGGAAGGAAAATTCAATTAAATGCATTTAAACTTGGGCCAATGACATAAGGTACATTAGTATTTAATTAGTTTTTATCATAATTTAAAACAAATATTAAGATAACACGTGTATAAAAATGAATAAACATTATAGTTGCACAATATTATTAATTATGTATCATTATTTGATATGTTGTAATGATCTACATTGAAATAATAAATTACATGTGTATTGAACATAAACATTAGTATTAACATATTTTTAAATTTTTCTTAAATTTAATTTTGAAATTAAAGTTTAATATATATATATGCATAAAAAAACCATTCATTTATATAAATATAATTTGCATGTAATTTAATGTCATCATAATTTTAAATAAATATCACAATATTATATGTATAAAATTAAGGTTACCTATTAATTGTTTAACCTAGTTTAAATAAATAGTTACAAACAAGACTGTATTTCATCCACCTTTTACTACATTTTATCATCCATACATTTTATCATCCAAAATAGTTGAACACCAGTCAATGTTTTAATTGTGTGCCAACTAAAAAACCTTAGATGCCAAGAATATTTCAAAAATGGCCCCTTAGTTGAAACATGTTTCACATTGTTTACCAATATAGTTGGAGGTTCAACTTGGAAACATTTTCAATGCTAGGAATATTCGACAAATGACCATGAACCTAATTCACTTTATGTTATTCTAGGCTATTTCACACTTAGTTAGTTTAGGTTATTGTACCTTAATCATCTTCTTTTTTATTTTAGATTATTTTAACCTAAATTATTTTCAATTATTTTATATTATTCCATCTTAAGTTATTATAAATTATTTTATTCTAATTTATTCTCGATTATTTTATGTTATTTCACTTTACATTATTTTAATTTATTGTACTCTAGGTTATTTCTTGGCTATTGCACCTTAGGTTATTTTTGGCTATTCCAAGTTATTCCATCTTAAATTATTTTTGGTTATTTTAGACTATTCCACCCTAGTCTATTTAAGTTATTTTAGGTTATTTCACATTATTATAAATTATTGTACCTTATTTTTTTTTAAGTTATGTAAGTATAGGTTATTGTAACCTATTAAAGTATAAAAGTCCAAAGTACAACACCACTAATAATCATGAATTTAGTTCATTAACCTATTTCACTATGAGACTTTAAAAGTGAAATAGGTTCACTAGCTAATGTTTTAACCCATGGTGAAATCATTTATACCAATTTCATTAAGGTTCATTTTTTTTGTTATTCAAATTATTTATAAATGGATAAAAATAGATATTAATTTGAAAAATATTTATTGAATGTAAGTTTTTATTAATTTATTATAATATTTGGTACTCATACAACTTTTACAACATGTTATAGTTGGCATTAAAATTTAGTTTCATGAATGAAAAGACCTTTCCAAAAAATTAGATGAAAATGATATTCAGAATAATTTTTAAAAAAAATTACAATGCCAAAAACATAACTTGTAATTATATGCAAACTAATAATTAAGAAGTTTACATATAATGTTAATACTTTACAAATGTTAAAATTCCATGATAAAATCATTTACCAGCCCTAAATCAAAATACTTCATTATAGGGTTCATTTTTGTGTTATTCAAATTATTATAAACATAGATTAAAATAAATATTTAAATTTATGAATTTATTAAAACTTAATTCTTATTTATTTATCAGCACCTTTAGTCATAACAATTGAAAAAAAGTTATAATTTATATATTTTTACAAATTAAAAAAAATAAAAACCATAAAAATGAATTAATTATCATTATAATTAATAAAATAATATTTTATATTCAATAAAAATATGTTTAAAATGAAGGGATATATTATACATTACATCATCAACATCAACAATCAAATATTTTCTGATAGAAAATAAAATTTAAAAATAGGTTTATTCAAAAATTATGTTATTTGAAAAAAAAATTCCCTTCAAAACATATTGTTGAAATGTATGAAATAACAAAATTCAAATGAATTTTCAATCAAATTATTAATTAATTATTTTTTTATTAAAAAATTATATGTGGGAAAATCTTGGGAAAAAAAATATAGAATGATTTTTATTTTTTTCCATTTCAACAAAATATGAGAAAGATAATAATGGTTAAAGAAAGAAAAAATCTTCAAATTTTCATTGTTGAAATGTATTAAATTACAATATTCAAATACATTTTTTGTCAAATTAAATAGTTTTTTTTCTTTAAAATATTAAAAAGTGTACATCTTGGAAATAATCTCCTATAATGAAGTTTTCCTTTTGGATAGTATGAAAAATTTAAAATAATTTAAAATTGGTTTTTGTAAATTTTAAAAAAAAATCCAATCATCACCTCATTTGTTTCATATTAAATAGGTGGTTGGATGGCAATGGCATTGGGTTATTAACTTAAATTTCAAGGTTGAAACCTTGATAAAACTTCTCGTGTGGTCAATGGTGCTTGTTGATTGTAAAGTCAACATTGTATGTACATAAAATGATAAATGGGCATATATGCACATAAAATAATATTTTAAATTAATAGTATAAAATTAAGATTTATAATTACTATTAAATAAATTTAAATTTAATTTAAATTTAAATTTAAATTTAATAATCAATGCCATGTGACAATTTTTTAATTTGATTAATTCTTAGTGAATTTGTGTGTGTATGCCAATTTGTTGTCAATCATTAAAAGATGTGGTGAATTCATTAGATTTTTAATATAATGAATTAATAGTGATTTGATCTAAATGATTAATAATGAATTAAGGACACATCCATATTAACATAATGTAAGGTAAAATAATTTAAAATAACTTTGAAAGCATAACTTATAATAACTCATAATAGGATAATTGTTAATATCCTAGGGTGAAGAGTTGATAATAGTTTGGAGTATAATATGTTAAAATAATTTAAGGTGAAATAATCTAGAAGAATAAAATATAATTTAAATTATAATAATTTGTAATAACCTAAGTTGGAATAGTTTATAATATTTGATGTAATATTTGGGTAGAACAACTTAAAATAATATAAGGTGTAATTGTTTTAAATAACTAAAAATGACATAAGGTTTAAAAAAAACTTACAATAGTTTAAAGTGAAATGATTTAAAATAACCAAAAATATCTTAAGGTAGAATAACCTAAAATAATTTAGGGTGGAATGGCCGAAAATAGTTGAAAAAACCTATAATAATTTTAAAAACCTATAATAACCTTAGGTGGAACAATTTTAAACAACCAAGAAGAGCCCATGGTAGATAGCCTAAAATAACATAAATTGGAATATGTTAAAATAACATATAATGAATTAATCTAAAATAATTGAAAATATCTTAGGTTACAATAATCTAAAATAACCGAGAATACTTTAAGGTACAATAGTTTGATGGGAAATAACCAAAAATAATTGAAAATAAGGTAGGGTAAAATAATTTTAAATAACTTAAGGCAAAATAATCTATATTAGTTTAGTGTATTTAAAATAAAAATATCAAAAAAAACTTATGTATTATAATGAATTATTTCGATTAACAATGTATTCTATCAAGTGGTATGAAATATGATGATCATTACACAGTAACCCTATAATGATATAACTTTAACAAGGTAAAATGATTAAAGTGGGGTGAACTTATTTCACTTGTAAGGTCTTACAATTATTTAAGTTAATGAACTACGCCCCACTTTTGTATTAATGAATGTCCTATTGGAAGTAAAAGACTTTTCTTGCTTTTGCCATAGTTGTATTCATAATTAACATGGTGTTTATAAATTTAAGTCACATAGTAGAGCTTGAAAGCTAATGACATTATAACCTTGTTAAGTTTTCAATTTTCATTGTGATTTGTAATCCTAACATTACAACAAAATGTATCCATGTCCATCGAGTGATTCATTAGTCCCATTAAACAAGGCCTATTGGAGATCCAATGGATTCATTAGTCCATTGAGCACGGACTAATGAACTACACCCACATTTTGTAAAAATGTAGGCACAACAATTTGGAATAGAGAAGATGATGCCCATCTTTTGGCTTTTAACTTTATTGGGCCCTAACCCCCATAGGACAAGGACTATCACATTGGATCCAACTTTTACTTTATTAGAATCAATTTCTTTGGTGAAAGTGTTTAGATTGTTTAGATCGGAATGATTTTTTTTGGTGTTTAGAGTGTGGACACAATAGGTAGATGTACAACATCTTATTTATTGGTAGGGCCAACATGTTTGTGATGCCTTGTTATTGGAGATAATTTTCTTGTGCTTGCAAAACTAAACAATCTTAAATGTGTGGATTTTTTTATTTCAATGTGTTAAATGCATGGAAATTGTTCAAACGGACAAAGGCCTAGATGATTGTGGATTTTTTGTTGAACTAGATAGGGATGAAATATAAGGAGGGTTGTACTACCAATAATAAAAAAAAAAATGAAGGTTATTATGTGTTATTGAAAAGATGAAGGCACAAGCTTTATTTCCTTCCATCTTGTTATAGGTTCAAAATTTGTTATGATTCGGCCTAGTCACAGGTAGAAAGGTGGTGCAAAGGTTTATAAACTTCTCCTTGGTGCCTTATAATATATCAAAACTATTGTAACAAATTACTTGTAAGATGAGGAAGATGATGAATAATTTTTTTGGTTATGTAAAGTTGGTGGATTGCATTTTTTTCTAGGTTACAACTTCACAAATTTGATGAAAAATTGGGTCCTTTTGATTCTACTACTAGGTGTGAAGCTTTTTGATAAATGAATATATGAGTATTTGTGTTATGGGAGTGCATTTTTATACTTGGATGGTTTTGTACCATTGTGGTGTTGAATTTGTTCAAAGTATGTGATGTTTTGGATAGTACCTAAATAATATAGGTCTGGGATTGGGTTTTAGATGGAACCTTCATGACGTATTTATATTCAAGGCCATTTTAGATTACCAAGGCCAATATAAACAACTACCTAACTCTCTTTTGTTTTCTAAATGAGACATTTCATAGGATCCATTGTGAAGTGTAGGCAATTTGAGTTATATAAGGGCAACAACCTATTTGTTGTATTATACAATCCTTATGTAGATTTTAGTGTAAGATTAAGTTCACAAAATTGAACCTAGTTTGGATTTAATGGTACACAATAATATGTTTAAAAATAAATATTACATAAACTTCTACAACATAGAATTTTCATGAAGCTTGCTATTATGTTCTTGTTTAAATTTTTTCTTTTTTTCAGTATTGTGGTTTTGAAACTTTGGCAAAATTTCCCATATTTTGAGATTCCCCCCCCCCCCTAATTTACACATAAAAATGAAAATGTTGAACTTGTTTTAATTTTATTTGAACCATGTTGTGAATATTCATAAAAAAACACTTAGGTTGAGACTTTTGCTCAACAATTTATTTTGATGAATATCTTCCTTGAACTTTTTGACATTAAATAATGATATATTGTCCTATTAATTATATCCAAAGGATTTAAAAAGAAATCCACGTGCCCCAAAATGGCATTGTTTTGCAAGTCTCCATATGGGTAGCCAAGAATATAGAGTTTGATCTAAAATTATTAATTGATTAAACATTTATATTTACTATTTTATCAAAATATTTGGCCATACAACTTGGGAAAATTTTATAATTTATATTAAATCACATTTAATGAACTGAAAAGACCTTTAAAAAAAAGATGGAAATTTATTATTCATAATAATATTTAATAAAAATTATGAAATTAAAAAAGTGTATAAATCATTAATTAGGAAATTTACATAATTTCAATACTCTATATAAAAATTAAATATTTTTCACATAATATTATATCGTTAATAAATTACATGTTTTAATTTTAAACTATTTTTAAATATTTAAATAAGTATTAAAAAATTTATACACTATTTATTGATTCATTATATGTTTAAAAGGTGGGGAAATCTAAATTTTAATTTTACATTATTTTTAAAATTCCAAAAAAATTCCATGTTGATTTTAAATATTTTTATTTACAAATATTTTTATGAAAAAGAAAAAGAATTTTTTTCAAGACATCGTTGTTGTTCAAATGTATGAAATAGTGAAGATACAAATGCATTTTTAGTCAAATAGCTTCATAATTCGTTCTTAAAAATTTATAAATGTGTACATCTTGGAAAAAAGTTTTAAAATTAAGTTTAATTTTTTTCATTTGGACAAAGTATGAAAAAAAAAAATGGTTAAAGTTGGCTACCTTTGTATGGGACAAATGACAATGTGAAATAATGTTGTAATGTTTCCCTTTCATTAAATTTCTCCCATATCTTTTGACAATAAGTTCAACTTTTAAAACTATATAAGTAAATGAATGAATATTAGTCTACACATAATACATGCACTAATTATATTCAAAATGCAAGTACTATTTGTGATGAGCCAATTGAAAAAACTTGTGTTAAAAAAAAAAGAATCCTACTTACCTATTTATTAAAGCCTATTTACCTACCTATGCCTACCTACCTAATTAAACTTTTAGGCTACCTAGGCTTAAGCTACTTGATTTAGCTAACATAATTTTGTAGGTTAACCTAGGTTGTTTAAGGCTCTAAAGTAAGCAAGGTTAATAAGGTATATTAATAAATAAGTAGCTAGATTGTCAACATGGTTTTATTATGCTTAAACACATGTCTACATGTAATAAGTCAATCAATACCTATTATTTAACTATATTTTTCCAATTGTAGTAATAAAAGTCACATGGCTAATGGCATAAATTATTAGGACTAGAATTATTACCAATGGCATAAGCCATGTTTTGGCATATTGTTTATTATCTTTGATATGAAAAACCCATTGATTTCTTCAATTGCCACATCCTTGTTATTAAACTTCTTAACATTATCATTATCATTCACAAGGCCTCTATGTGCTACAAACTAGATTACATTCACTGTAAGTATTTAAAAGCTTTCAATAAATCCCAAAACAAACCTTAAACTCAATAATGCACAAACAAATCTAAAAAGCTTTTGAAATGAGCATTGAGAAATAACCATGGGTTTGTCACCAAAAAGGAAGGGTCAAACAACAACACGACCCCTCTATCAAACTCACTCAGACAGAATGTGAATGGGTATCTACCTATCAAACCAACAGCATGACAATGGCATTAATTTGAGTCCAAAGCTTTTGTCCTCTAGCTCTACTAAACCCCAATGAGAGGCACACATCACCAGTGCAAACTCCCTTTTCTTTGAACTTCCACAGATTCAACTCTTACTCAGACAAATCAGTAAGATAGAATCTTAGAGATCAAACTCCTTAGCTCAAAATTTATAGAGTTCCCCGACAATACAAGCTTTCTCCACTCCAAAGTACTCATCAAAAATCTATCAACCTTACTTAGCTAAGTCACTAGCGCAGCGGAGAGTTACAACAATTCAGCCAAGTTCTCCAAAAATCAGACTTCTCAGTCTGTCTTTCCATGCATTCCTGAGCTCCTCTCCCATCGTCCCATCTCCACATGCCCACACACCTCCTTCTCTCCATCCTTGGCTTCCTTTACAAGCCTCCATCCTCCCTCACTTTTTCCGTTGTCATCTCCTTAACAGCTCATCAATGCGGCGCCATCCCCTTCCATCATTCGCACCGCCTTCCTCCTATACTTCCCATCCCACACAGCTAGAGAGTAACACTTCCCATGCATTCCATGCACGACCAACATTAACCTCCTTCCAAAAATGATAAAATCCGCCGTTCTCATTAATGAATGTGATGGCTGGATTAACTTTAGAACCCTAATCAGTGAATCTGACATTCACACAAAATACACAACCATAGAATCCTTGTTCGGCCACTCCCTTTCTGGTTACATATGCCACCCCTCCCTTTTTGAGAAAGTTGAATCCCTCAGCTTCACTTAATCTGGTGGAGTGTAATAGATCTGAAGATCTTTACGAGACCTCTCCCACTAACATCCATCAACATCTTGGATGATGCATATCTGGTTGCCTTCTTCGAAATCAAAGTTGCCTTTGCCATCAGTATGGCCTACAAACTGGTATGGACCTTCCTAGCTTGCAGTAAGCGCTTTCTTTTTCCCTGGTTTCTTCATCTTCACCATGGTCTCCCCTGCAACCAAACCTTCAAACAGATGCTTACCCTTCCTGGTGGCATAAGTGTTCCTCTGTTTCTGTTGTGCATGCTCCACGTTGAACAGGATGCTTTCATGAATACTTGCTATGAGCCTCACCTATTGCAGGAATTGTGCTGCAGCAACTTCGACATCAGCACTATCATTAGTTACATTAGTCAAAGCATTCAAGTAGTTATCAGCCCTGAGACGTGGTGAGCGACCGGTCATAATCATGAATGGAGAGAACTTTGTACTAGCTTAGATCCGACATCTGTATCCAAACAAGATTTTGGCCAGGTGCTCGTCTCAACAATCCACATTTGTAGGATTCGCAGTAATAACAGTGATACCATGCTTGATGGTTTTAATCATACGCTCCGCCATCCCGTTGCATTGGGGCCATTGGGGTGCAGTGCGTTGATGTTGGATGGCATAATCCTTGCACATCACATCAAACTCTGCAGCCCACTCTCTTCCATTGTCAGTTAATACAAATTTGGGAACTCCATACCTACAGATTATGTCATCTTCCAAAAACCTAGCGGCAATTTTAGCTCCATGATCAACAACCGCCTTTGCTTCGCACCACTTAGAATAGTGGTCGATGGCCACCAGAATGTATTTGTTGCCTGACTTAGTTTTAGGCAATGGTCCTGCAGTGTCCATAGCAATTCTATGAAACAAATCATAGATGGGTATGGTCTTCAATTCCTCATCTCCAGAACGGACGCTACCCACACTCTTCACCAACTAGCATTGTTGGCATCTTCTAACTACTGTCCGGACATCTTCAGTTCGATTGTGCCAGAAGTACCTCAGACAGATCTCAGCCAATGTTCTCTATTCTCCAAAATGCCCGAGATCTTCATGCATTTGAATCACCAGTGGAATCCTTTCCTCCGGTTTGGGCACATATAGCCCTTTGAAATAGAGCTTCTGCCCCTTCCAACAATAATTGTTTGCCCTCTTCCTAGCCCTTTTTCCTTCCTCAAGGTCCACAGTATCAGGTAACTGACCCTCCTTTGATTCCATGAGATTCGACTCATGTTCCCCAAATTCAGACAGTTGCTGAGTTGCTAACACCAGCTCCAGCTGCTATTATCTATCATAGTATTTGGTCCTCCTCTCCTTCAGAGTTCGCTTACCATCGAGAGGTCTCGAATTCTGATCTCCCTTACTGTCTGCTCCTTCCACATCTTCCACAGGTGAGTTATCTTCCTCATCCTGGCTTTCCTCAGTCACAACATCAAACATGAACAATTGGTGATCAGTTGAGCAACGCCAATGGTTGATGCCAAAGTAACACCAATGGTGCTCTGTGAGCTTCTGTGCATGCCTCTTGAATCCGAACCAGTTCGAATCTTGACCATATTGAACAGAGAACATACTCTCTGTCGCCTCAGTTGGATCATCTGGCATGGTCCCAACATCCTGGACCTCTTCACTGAAATCATCATCATCCGTGGCCTGCCCCACTGGATTTCTGCTCAACGCATCAGCGTTGCCATGCCTCATTCCTGGTCTGTGTAAAATTTTAAAGCTAAAATCTTGCAGCATGTCAATCCACCTACCTCTTCTTCCATTTGCATCTGACACTGTTGCCAACCATTCAAGTGGCTTGTGGTCTGTCCTCAAGATGAAATGCGTCCTGTGAAGGTACTATCTGAAATGCATGATGCCCTAAATCAATGCATAGCACTCTCCTTCCATTGGGTGGAACTTCCTTTGCACCTCAGTCAAGCCCTTGCTGGCATACGCCATGACTTTTTCAAATCTGCCCTCCCTTTACGATAGGATGGCGCCAACACCCTTCGTCGACCAATCAACATCAAGACAGAATGGTTTTTTGAAGTCAGGATGTACAAGTATGGGAGTTTCCACCAGTGCTCTCTTCAAGGCATCAAACGCCCGCTGGCAGTCCTGATTCCATACAAACGGCACGTCCTTCTTTGTCAATTCAAATAAAGGACTAACCGACCTTGAATATTCTCTAATGTATTTTCGGTAGTACCTTGTTAGTCCCAAAAAGGATCCGACGTTGGTAACCGTCTTTGGTTCTAGAAAACGCATCACTGCATCAATTTTACCAGGATCTGGTTTAGTACCCTCCTTACTGACCACATGTCCCAGGAACACAATGCTTTCAGTAGCAAAACAACATTTACTTGGGTTCAGCTTCAAGTTTACTTCCTTGAGCCTGGATAGCACAACACCCAAGTGTCGAAGGTGGTCCTCCCAATTCTCACTGTGGATGTTAAGATCATCAACAAACACCTTCAGGAACTTGTCTCCCATTTCCTTGAAAACTGACGACATTGTTCTTGTGAATGTGCTGGTCGCATTCTTGAGACCGAAAGGCATGACCGTCTAGTGATAGAGCCCAGTCTTGGTGACCAGGGCCGTTTTCTTCACATCTTCAGGAGCCATGCGAATTTTCCAGAATCCTGATTACAAATCTAGTGCAGAAAACTAAGCCGATTTCCCCAGCTAGGAAATTACATCGTCAACAAGAGGCATTGGAAATGAATCATGCTGTGTTTGCAAATTAAATGGCTGATAATCCCCACAGAAACGCCTACTCCCGTCCCTTTTTACTGGCAGGGTCACACGACAGGCGTACTTAGAATCACTTGGCTTCATCTTACCCAAGTCCACCAACACATCAATTTGTCTCTTTACTTCAGCCTCCTCCCAATATGACAATCGACTAAGTGACATTCTGCAAGGTGAATAGCCTTGCATATCTATGGAATGCTCTCCAATGGTACAACAACCCAACTCCCTTTTGTTCTAGGCGAATACATCTTGATAATGCTCCAAGACTCCCCACAGCTCCTGGCCCTTTGCTTGGTCAAGGTTCTGATCAACTCGAATCTTCTGGGAAATCTCTGCCCACCTTGAGTCTGCTCTACAGTTGTCAGATACTGACAACTGCTCTTTGAACTTGTTGGGAAAGAGATCACTGTTCACCTGTTGGAGTTGTAGCAATACATGCGCTTCTTCATGCTTCGAAGTTGTAGAAATGACTTGTTTCCCTTGCTCTGCATCAGACACCCACTAAATCTAATCAGCATAATCGTCAAAATCAATGATTTCTTCTTTCATGAAATCATCAGCTTGCTCCTGGATTGTCAGTTGTAGAATCTCCTGCGGTCCTTCTGACTTCACCAGCTCCTCCAATTCAGTATCTCCAAACTCATTCTCACAATCAATTTGTTTCAATTGATTGGATTCTGAATCATTGTGTTCACTATCATCAGTATCCGCATCTAAGGCCGATGTGGACAATCCACCTTCCTTGGTCATGATTGCACGATCCTAGTCTGATATCCCGTCAGAATCGCCATCGTTGTGCGTCTCCGTCCAGATGGATGTGGTATCTTGTATCAGAGATCCTGAATTCATTCTCTGCAACAAATTCACCATCGTCAAGGGTAACACCTCCACATCAGTTCTCGGTCCCTTTCTTACTTGTATTAAACCCTGCTCCACATCTACGATGGCTCCGATCTTCATCAAGAAATCCAATCCTAGTAGCACATCGTAACTGTCTATGTTTACCACCATGAAGGTCATGGTACACTGAACACCTCCAACCTTTACGGGTACCTCATCAATCCGACCTAGAGCCTGTGTGACGATTCCTGATGCAATTTTATAGGTCTCGGATCCAGCTATCAAATGCATCATCCCTAACTCCCTAACTACAACAGCAGCCATGACAGACATGGATGCCCCTGTGTCCACAAGTCCTTCTACCACATATCTATTTATCTCCACCGGCATATGGAAGGTCTTGCTCCTATTTGTTTTGTTAACACAGATTCGCCTAATTGCCGGGACTGGTGAAACAACAGACACCTGATCATTCACAATTTCGGCATCCTTCTTCCTACGAACTAACTTCACTAGACTCTCCAGATGTTCCAACTCTCCTGGGATCATCAAAATTGTTTCCATTGGGCTAAGGGAAATCTTCCCTTTAATGAAATGTGAGAGAATTTTCGATTTGACTGTGGTCTCCCGACTCACTCCTGTGCCCTCTCCTTGAACTTCAAGAGATGGTACATTACTTGTTGGTGCCACTTTGACGGGCATTCTCCTCCATGGTACCCGAGTATATGAAAATACCTTTTCATTGCCGCACAACCTGTTAAGTTGCTGCAGCGCTGCCTCCTCATCATTCAGCAAGACTTCTACGAAGTTCGCTGCTCCAGAATGAGACCCTCCATCCTTGGGTTTCTTCCAGCATCGGTCCTCCGAGTGTCCCAACCTTGCACAAAAAGAACATTTGACCCCACAATTTTCTGTCCTATGAGACATTCCACATTTGGCACATTTCGGCCATGGTTCATTAAGTCTCGGACATGTTGTGGCTATATGGTCGCCTCCTTTGCAGATCTGACACCCGTTGGACATCGTGGAAGAGGATGATGCGACAGAATTCGGCACATTCCTCTTGAAAAAGTTAACCAGTGTGTTATTCAAAGTAGTCACTTGCTTCTCCATCAATGTTTCTTCGACTCCCTCTTCTTGCTCCTCCTTTAAAGGCTCGAATGGAGTCTCTCCAATTTCACACAAAACTCTCTCGAGCTCAGTGGTAGCACCCACTAGCTCCTCAATGTTAGTAAATGTCCTTACTATGCATAATTTTCGAATTTCAGGCCTTAGCCTAGCCAAAAACCTCCTTCTTTGCTCAGCATCTGGTATCCTGCCTCTCTGAAACAACTTGTCGAGACGTTCGAAATACTTTTGCACTCTCTCCTTGGGCTCCTGCTTGATGGCATCCAACTTCATCCGGATGTCATTAGCATTAACATCGCCATATTTCTACACTATCAAATTCCGCAACTCAGTCCAATCTGCTGGCACTGGTTGCAATCTCTTGAAACCACTCTTTGGCTTTTCCCTTCAAATTCAACTTCGCGATTTTGAATAACTTCTCGGCATTCAGGTCACGCACTTCAGCTGCCATAGTGAGCCGCTCCGCCCAGTCATTTACATCTTCATGGTCTCTTCCCCAGAACAATTCGTCCATTCCCTGGGGATTAGTCATCTTGCAACCGTTTAGCTGCAATTCAAATTGCAACACTTTTCACAACACACGGGTCCTTAGACCACAATCAGGTGATAACAAAACTTGACTAGCTTCTCAGTCTCTCTTGTTCATGTTTGATCTTTAAGAAGAATAAACGTTATCCGTGCCATTCTGCAAATTTAGACTGAACTCCCTCTGCTACTAGTCTCAATGGTGCAAAATTAGATGGAAAAATGGAAAAGCTTTGCTCATCTGTGGATTCTTGTTGGAACTGCCACACTCCCTCCTGGTTTCGCCATATTCTCTAGCTTATGAGGCGAGATCTTGATCCGCTATGCTCCACCCTGAGTAGCTGATCTCCAACTTGAAACAAGTCCTCCACATCGGGAATATATAATTTGACAAAATGATTAGGCGACACAACAAGTTTGGGAACCCAAATGTCTCCCAGCCTAGGCACACTACTCTGCCTCTCAGCGAATAAAGGTGTTA
>Ga0116227_10002674_pt1 | contig 40209 bp, 39 predicted proteins | sample S1TSphgellanicum_FD_89693 | JGI IMG/M metagenome (GOLD analysis project Ga0116227, IMG submission 89693) | Host-associated microbial communities from peat moss isolated from Minnesota, USA - S1T2_Fb - Sphagnum magellanicum MG | ecosystem: Host-associated > Plants > Peat moss > Unclassified...
AAAAAAAAAAAAACCCTCCTAGCTTCACTCTGGCCAAGTCTTTGTATAAGATGCCAGCTGAGGTCCCAAGTCCTGTAGTCATCTTTAAACCCTAAACCCTAAACCCTATTTGTTTGAGCCATTCTATACATTCTAGGTTAAGCTTTTTTTGCTTGTATAATATTCTTTCCAAATGCTGCCAGAATTTGAAGTCAAATGTTTGGACTTTGGTTTGGAGTTTTGACTTTGACTTTGGCATTATTACAGCCAGCTAGGGTTAAGATGTGTAAGGCCACAACCCCCCTAATTGACCATTTATCATCTTTAATTGACGGGGGAAACAATATCTTTCATTCAAATAAGAACAATTTGTGGAGCCAAGGAAAAATATATAGGAATACTCTTTTGATGGTCGTTAGGGTTTGGGTTTTGAATGTTAGGCTCACAAATGGACTAGTCACGTGAGTGTTGTGTTCAAATGCGTCTCATCTCACACATATTATTTAATGATGATAATGCACACCTAAAATTTCATGATAGGATTTGTAACTAAATTCCATTACATACACTCCAAAGAAGTATGTGCCAAAGTTTGAGTCAATTGCTTCCATGTACCCAAAACACTTTCAAAATCTCAACAAACTCTTTTACCAAATCTCATGTTACACTCCAAAATCTTAGTGCCAAAGTTGGAGTCAGTTGCTTTGATGTACAAAAAAAACACCTTCAAATCTCAACAAACACTTTTACATGTTTCTTTTGGTCATTGAGGATGATCGTCCTTGACAACAACAAAGTAACTTACCATTTCATCATGGTGGACACAAGATGATATGATTTTCTTCAAAACTTCCAAGCAACAATGCAAACGTGTAAAAAACAATATTTAGTACGAAAACCTAAAGTCATAGTAATTGCTTGAACCATAAATTTGGAGTCTGGAGTACATGGTAATTAAATTAGCGCCATGGTTTTGAAATTTAAGTGTGTGTAAAGGATCCCCCCTCCCCAAGTGATTTTCAAAAGGCACCAAAATTCAAATTTCATCTGCCAATTATGTTTCAAAGTGACGTATAAGTAGCATTAACTCCATCTCTGTCACAGTCCCTCAATTAATTGATTGTGCCTAATTCTCGATTTCACTGCCATTTGCAGTTATGATACCACAAATGCCAAATTATTGCCATTGTCCCCTTCCCCTCCCCCCGGGCATTCACAGTGCACCCGTTCTTCCCCACAAATCTTTCTTTCTCCTCACCTTTCTTTGGTTCCAACTTACTAGGCTAATGAATTTTTTTTTCATTGTAAAATATGTTTTTTGAGCAAACATTTGCCACTTTTGCAAAATCAAAAAATTTCCCCCCCACAAAAAAAAACTTACTAGGAACTTGGAAGTAGCACTCCATAGATTTTCTTCACTTGCTATTTTTTCCGAGATAAATGTTGGTATTTAGACATTCTCCAAATGTGACCCCTTCTCACCAAAGTTTTTTTTGATTGACAAAATTTGGCCAAACATTTTTTTCAAATTTTCAAAATTCAAAATATAAATGAGTTTGGAGGTTTTCTACCCCCAAAAGTGAGGGGGAAAAGTAATAAAAATCGCCAGACTTCTATATTTGAATTTCAGAGTATCAGCAAAAGCAGAGAAGGATTATTAAACTTTTGTAATTCATATATGGTTTATGGCCATTTTTGGTTACATCTTCCAAGGGATGATCATCTTCCTACATCTTCATATGGATCATCACCACTTTGGCTAAAATTTAAATTCACTGCTTCTGACCCACAATATTTTCTTTATTCTCATATCCTTTGGGAAATACTTAATACTTACATGCGTCTGGAAATATTCACTAGGTTATGCTTTGGTGAGATATTGATGGGCGGTTCTTGAGCATTGGTCTCCTCCTCGGTCCAAATGTTGCCCTCTCTCTCTCTCTATGCTGTTGAGATTGTGTTTAATCCTTGCCTACACTTCAAAAACTAATCAACTACTTAAAATCAAATTGAACAGAATCTTCTCTTCGAATGAAGCCTCATAAGACTAGGGCCCAATTTAGACGAGGGTCCAGGGTCCAATTTCCTAGGAACCAATTTGGACTGATTTGAAGCAAATTGAATCCTTGAGTTGGAGTGTACCTGGGTCCCTAACCTGATTCTTGGTTCCCCAAATCAGGAGCTCTCCTTTTAACACTGTTTTTTGGTCTCAACAAATTGATTCTCCCTCCAAAAAAGGTGCCATGTAGGTTGAGCCTCAATTTACCACTTTTTTGATCTTGGGCCCTCGTCTAAAGGCCTTGGGACCAGTAAGATTGCTTGAATTCATTGGTCCCTCGACCTTGGACCCTCATCTAAAGTCGCCCTAAGGCCCACTTTACACTAGGAGTGAGATCCAATGTTCAACCCAAATCCAGCATTCCTATTACTGCAAAAGTTGAAATCAGCCCCAAGAGCTTTACACTAGGAGTCAAGGCTGAAATAGAAAAAAACATTTCAATCTGCCCCAAGTATTAATAAATGCTGAACTTTATGGCCTTGTATTGGCCCCAAGGCTGAAAGAAGAGTACTCTCAAATTTGAGAGGCCAATTTGCAACCCGTGGGCCAATGTTCTAGCATTCATTAATATCCTGATGTCAATGTGGTAGCATTTAATAGCAACTTGGGGCCAATTTGCAACTCAAAAATGCTCAAAGTTGGCCCGAAGATTTTTTGGCCCTGACTCCCACTGTAATGCGGACCTAAGAAGACGGTATTTTCATTTCTTTTCCACTCAATAAAAGTCCTTGAACATTTGTTGATTGTTATACTGAACTTGATATAAATTCATTTAAGAGATACATAGATTTTTGGGTTAGTAAACAATTCACATGCCATGTGTTGGAAGGCGCTTTGTGACAGTCACATGGTAGCAAGTAAGTTATGAGACCTTGGAAGTTGTATCCATGCTAAGGAAATTTGCAATCTTGGTATAATCGAACATCAATGCATTTGCTTGTCCTTTTTCAATTACTCTTTTTGGCTTTTCAAGACTTTCAATGCTTGTCAAAGCTGGTTTGACTACAAGCTCCTTTCCTGTGCCATAGCTAACTAGTGCAGTATTGGAAATTTGGACGGTAGGGGAGAGGGGGCTGGAGCTTGGGACATTCCATATAAACCCTTCCATGATTGTGATTATAGGCCAAAAAAAAAAAAAACTTTACAAAATAGCTCTTTTCTGCTAGAATAAAGGTGCCAAAAAAATAAAAATCTTACATAATTTATTCTAAACTCCTTGAAAAAGGCTTTGATTTTTCCCTATTTTAATGTGATGATTCACATTGAGTTTGAGCTCTTTAATTATTAGCTTGTGTATCTTGTTATTTTATTTTATTTTTTAAGATTTTTTGCTTTTTTAGTAAGTTCGCACATCTTTTGCTTGTTGCATTAGAAAGTTTTCTTTTCTTTTCAACTAGATTCATTGTAGTTAGTTTGCATTACTTGAACACAAAACAACATTATCAATGCCAAAGGGAATTACAATTTATGAAACCATAATATTTACTATAGATTTCTTTTATTATAATCACATTTATAAGGAAAGCTTTGCAAATATTTCGTGTTCCTAACAAGTGTGATAATGACTTAAAGAATGACGTTTTATACTAAATGAATGGTTACCAAAAAAATGTGTGACACAAACAAGAATGAGATTAAAATGGGTGTGATTTTAAAAAGAGTTTGCTGTATTATCACATTTTCCCATACCTTTGCCCAAACTTTGCCCAAACCCTCATAACCTACATAACTAGATCAAAAGGAAACGGCTTCATGTTTTTCTATTTTGAAAGTGTCCATAGTGTGAATGTTTTCATTTGCAATGAAAAAATCAAAGATGTTGATCACCACCAAACAAAAAGCGCAAAATTATTTTGGAGGCACATTTTCAACCTCAATTTAATTTTGGTATTCCTTGTAAACTATTCCTCTTGATTGTTGTCATTTTTTTACTTCAATTACTATTATTTTTTAATCTTCACATTTTCATAGGATCTCTCATATTGTCACTATGTTCTATTTTTTGAATTGTTCCCACCATGTTCCCAAAAAGGTTCCCAATCACATTTCCAACATTTTCTTCAAGTTTTTTATGTATCATCCCAAGATGATGTTCCCAAAGGTTCCAAATTCCATCCCCAATGTGTTCCCCAAGATGTTACCAATAGCACCATATTTTATCCCATTATTTTTTGCCCAAAATTGAACTTGCATAACCTATAAAAATAGCTAAAAGGAAGCACCTATATACTTCTATTTTGGGGGAGTGCCAAACATTTCAAAAAACAAAAAAAATTGCAATAGGCCAATCAAAGTGGCTCCTAGTAAACAACACAAAATAAAACATTTTGAGTGCAACTTCCACCCCAATTAATAAGTACAACTAATAAACAAGTACATACCAATGTCAATTTGGTGAATGGCATATGAATGTGCATACAACACTTTTGTGATTTTTTGTAAGAGGAAGAGTCCGTCATAGGTCCTTAACCTTTCTTCCATCCACTTATCTCTCCATTTCAACTTGATGATACATAATCATGTTGTAGCACTTCATGAGCACGATTCCCTTTTCATAGAGGAAATAATTTTACCAAGGGACCCATAATTTTCATTACAAATTTTTGGATTTTTTTAATATCAATATCGTGTGGTATGATTCATTTCAAATAACATTGGTTCAATTTTCACATGGATAAAAAGAGGTTATGAATCATGATCTTTGGTTATATGAAAATATCAAATTTTTGTCTAACATAAACAACCTTTAAAATGATGTATTATTTATCTAGAAATGTGCACCACAACATTCCTACTTAAAGGACCCACCTCGCAACTTATTGTTTTCATTGTCGACTTTCATCTCCTCTAGAAACTACATGTCTTTCCTTTGCAACCTACCTCCCCTCCCTTCCAAATTTCCTCTCCTTTATGCCAACCTCCATTTCCTTTGGAAGCTACATCCCTATCTACCAACCTCTCATTTTTCGTTCCAACATCTTGACCTTAATGAGAAATAAAATTCACAACATGAAATGGAACTCAACATGTGGATGAAAATGGCATAAAGTGGAATTGGTGGAATGGACAAAAGTGATGAATTGGATTATTTTGAAGTTGATGTAATGTTCTACTTGATAAAATGGACAAAAGGATTAAATAAATAAACTTGACATTGATGAAAAGTTTTACAAAGATGAGCAGAAACATGGGTGAAATAGAATACATGGAAAACTAAAACCATATGTTGAATTAATGTTATGAATGAATTGACCAAATGAATGAAATTGAACTTCATCACTTGGATGAAAACAAAGCATTTGGATTAATTTGATGACATTTGTGAAATTATCAACATGGATCCATTTGAAATTATAATGACATATGGAAACACAAAGCATGTGGATGACAATAATGAAATCTTTTACATTTAAAACTTTGATAGTATGGATGAAATTATGTTTGTAGTTAAAAATATTGTTCACATACAAGAACTATGGATGAAACTTGATAAGGGTCAAAGTATGATTGGAGTACCCAAAAGAGGACTATTTCATTTTACATTCTCTAAAACCTCTCATGTAAACATGTTGTTGAAACTTAATGACACATTCAAAGTTTGATTTTATTGATAAATATATACATTACAAAGGTATTATTATTGCATAGAATGTCAAATTTGAATAAGTTTAATGATTCTTACCAAGTCCTTCAAAAAAATCCAAGACTCATAAAGAGTGTAACACAACTTTTTTTGGCCCAAGATTTTTACTACAAACACCTTATGTGTTAATGTGTATAAAACGTATGATATGACAAGAACCAAATGCGTTATTGTCGTGTAAAAAGTTTGAAAAAGTCAAATTTCAAGGAATGTTGATGCATTGATAAAACATGGTTCACATTGGATAAATTTTATTATTCTCACTTTCATAAATGAAAACAATAGATACTTTAAAGGCCTATATAAAACTTGGAACAAAATTATTTCATTTGACATTGAAAAAATTGCGAAACATAAAACAAATCATATGAAAATGAAGAAAAATGTGAATTTAGAAGTTGTTGGAGTGAGTCCTTAGGGTACAAATGTGATACCCCAATCATGCTTGCACTCATAATATGGATGCAATTCACCCAAAATGTAATATGATCCATCAAATTTTATCCATAAAGGAATTACATTAAGTTGGTCAATTTCATCCATATAAATAATTTTGATGTAATAAATTCAATGGGTGAAATATTCATTTGATGGATTCATTGTTATATTTTGTCTTTATAGCCAATTATGTTTTCATAATCAAATTCATCCAGAATCCGTTAATATTATTTGTAAATGTTTTTAATGAAATTTCATAACACTTTTGCCTTCAACATATGAATATGTTAAAAGATTAATGTTTGAGTATGTGTTTGGTGAGGTAAAAATCAAAAGGGGAGTTATAAATAAATAAAATCCAATTAATCCATTGTTAATTTTATATTTCATCCTTATTTATTGAATTGAAATGAAAATGTAATTTTTTTGAATTACATGATCTTGCTAAGAAAAACATTTACCAATGTTTAAAGAAGTTGAAAAAAGTGTAATAATGAAATGGAATGGAATTTTCTAACCTTCTTCAAATCATTATGAAACAATTTTGAATTAAGAAAAAATATTTTGAAACTTATTTTTTTGTCAATCTTGCATGAGGTAATAGTTGTCAATGAATGGCAAACAAATAATGTTTAAATAGATTCTAGATGTAAATGTTGGGAATGTCACAAATTTGGTACATAAATTTCATATTTTGAGGGAAATAAAATAGGTGTGCAATTAAACTTTATTTTTTAACATACTTACCCACAAACCTTTTTCTTAATTCCTAATTACTTATGTATTACCTACCTACTTACAACCTACCTACCAATCATTTACTTATTGTTGGATGAAAGCACATTAAGGTGGAGTATTTTTTGGCATATGTGGAATCCATACTAATGTTAAAATATAAGTCCATTTTACACTGTAATAGAAAATATTATATTGCACAAGTTATATGGCAAGGCTAAACAATTTTTTTTAATTCTAAATTTTATCAATTGTAAATAATTGTATCAAATGTTAAATTATTAATTCAAATGAATAAATGACTTTATAAAAATATTCGTACTTCATTATATATCTCAATTTATGATTTTCAAAATCTTTCAAAATCGTCTTCCTTTGTATCAATGGCATCATATTACTTTCTATGTGAATAAAAATCATTCAATTAAATATTTTAATAAATATAATGAGTCCATATTCATATGATATGGATTGTGACACAAGATTTTTGGCACTTCAAAAGTTCAATATGTTATGGTTGTTGAAAATCTATAGATGAAATTCATACAATGTGATCATATCACATGTCATATTATTTTTTTGAGTCATTTTCACATATTATTCATTTATATTTTGTTCCATTGCCCATGATTAATAATTTAACAAGTTATGACAAGATTATGTACTCCACCTTAGTGTGCTTTCAACCTATCATCAACATTAAGCACTAAAAAAACTTTTAAAAAGACCCAAAAACATGCTTTGAAGTTTTTAGAAATATTAAAAGAAGAGTTTATTCAAAAATAAATAAAATACAACAAATACATTTAAAATATAATTTCATTTTCGATTTAACCTTTAGGGTTGAACCTTTTTTACTAACTCATGATGTCCCAAATGACATTTGCATTTGAATAATTTTGTGTTCTTTGGATGTTTTAGAAACACTCCTTATATAGGTCATTAAATTGGAATGGAAAACAAATTAACATATGGGATATATATTATAGTTATAACATAGTTGGAACTTAATTGCAACATAATCACAACTATTATTTACTAGCACTTACCTAACAATTTATCTACTTACCTATGTAGCTTCAAGTATTATATGTAATCCTCTTACATTTTAACATTGTATGTTTTTATTTGTGTCACTATTTTTTCCCCCAATTGATTTCAGAAACATATAAAATCAATATTTGCAAACATTAAAAGTTGAACGTTTTTAACACATTTTCTATCCCCATCGACACCATACATAAACATTTGCAATTTAAAGGATGACCTAAAATAATTTGAAAGTAAGACTTACATGAATGTATTATTTTATTTTATTTTTAAAATTAAAAAATTTATTGTTGAACATTTATTGCAATTTAAAAACATTCCCCATGAAGCATTAACAATTAGAAAACAAAATACAATCAAACCAAATTAAAGCAAATGGTTATAAACACCAAAAGGGTGAGCTTTTGTTTCTTCTCAACAACAACATAAAATGGTTTCACAAAAGGTACCCATGTCATTTTCCTATAATGATTGACCACCTTACACATCCTTAATGAACATTGAATAGCTTCACATACAAAAGGTTTTTGATTGGCCATCATGGGTCATTTAAGATCATGTATATTATTTATATCAATTACAACCTCCTTTTTTCATTTATGGATCCCTTATCAACCTCCTTCAACCTCCACATCTCCTTCCATCTTCATTCCTTAATAATTGAAAACTTTTATTTCCTAATTTTTTTTATCTTTTCCCATTTCATTAACTTTTTTTTAATTTGTTGTTATTGAACATTATTTTCCATATCTTTGATTGAGTTTGTGTTGAATGTTTTTGTAGAAATTAAATTGTTTTTGTAATTGTATGAAGGTTTTAGTGTAACATACTTCCACATAGATTATGAATATTGTTATACCCCTTGTCTAAATACACACTTACTAATGTATATGTTTAACTTAATGGTTAATTAAGAGGTACAATAGTCTAGGGTTAAGTTTGTTATGCATTATGAAATATAGTTGGGTTGTCCCCTTTTTCCACATCATTATTGATGTTACATTTTTGCATGGTGTTAAAATTCTTTGGCATGATTCTTTAATGTTATAACATAATATTATAGCATAAGGTGTTTTTAATGAACATGTTTATAAATCAAGGTTCATAATGTTCATTGTTTCAAATTGAGGTTTAATTTTCAAAAATTCCATTACAATATAATTGTCACCACACCATACTTCACACCAAAATACTACTAAAGTGGGCACTATATGATGGCATATTGAGTTAATATTGAATTTTTATGGAATGTTACAAGTGATTTGGTAAAACTTTGAAAGTTCAATCTTTTTAAATGACAACTAGGTCAAAACAAGATCAAAGGAGCCACAAGCAGTACTTTACATTAGACTTGCATGCCATTTTCCCCAATATAATTTTTTCATACGAATGATTTTTTGGATGATTTTTTGAATGATTTTTTTTGCAACTTGTTATGAGAAATTATTAGAATTGCCCAACAAGTCAAAAAAAATTCTCAATCATTTTTGAATAAATATGAATTTGTAAAAATGTATAGATTCCTCAAAAATTATATGTTTCATTTTGAAAAATGCTGATAATTTGAAATCATACCAAAACTTGTTAAATTTTTTAAGTTGAATTTAATGTAATTTAAACTACAAATTTGTTCAATAAATTATGTAAATTATACTCCATTTATATGTGGTAAAACATTTTTGAAGTTTTGATATTCTTAATTTTCACTTGTACATATTTTGAATTTTCAAAGTTTTTGAATTCAACATTTCAAAAATTGTGAATGTTTTTTTAGTGTGTTTAATAGGTTATTATTGTCTCATATTTTTTACGATCAACTTATTTTTATTATATGAGTCCTTCAAAAGCCCTCTGTAAATTTTTTTTTTTTTAATGATAGAATTTTTCATTTTCAAAAGTTTTAAACTAAACTAAAACCTAAAATTGGATCAAATGGATTTTTAACTGAGTTTCTTGACATACATGTGTGTTAAAAAGGAATAATGTGCCATGATTACCATGGTTTCAAATGGAAAAAATCTCTATTTTTTTATGATATAATTTGACATCCAATGCCCTTTGTGGTTCTTTTGATTATGTTTGACCCAACTTCAAAATTTTCTTTATAATACAATTTTTAAAAATATTTTGTTTGGTTGTTCCTCATGAACTAATAAATTTTATGCATTTTTCACACCAATTATAAAATATGAAATCTTGCAAAATATGGGTTATTATACAAAAAAGTTGCACATTATTGTGTTTTCACCCATGAACATATATTGTTTTATTGAGGTCCATATGAACCTTGATTTACAAATAATCAAATCGTTATTTTTTTATTATTCATTTTATATAAATCTTGAAACTTGAATTTTTTCCACAATATGAAATAAATTGACATAGTAGACTCTAGTGTACATTTAATTATTTTATGTTGTCACTATATATAATATTCATGTATATTTCAACATTTGATATGTACATTCCAATCCAATAATTTTTTATAAAAAATAATCATTTTTCTAATCTATATTACTAAGCCAAAAAAAAACACCTATGATTCCATTCACAACCAAATATTCATTTGTATATGCTTTAACAACTAAATGACTATGTAATCAATTCAAACTAGTTATTTATGCCATTTGATTGTAGCCATGACTATAATTGTTTTTGTCATTCCATATGATTTTCATGATTAAAGTCAAGGATGGATGATTATGATTTTAAAAGGTCATACAAAAAAATGGTCAAATTTTGTAATATCAAATAAAATAATAATAATGAAAGATGAATCCAATGGTTGAAATAATTTTTAAAGCATAAATTATAAAATTACAAATAATTTCTTGTTGCCATGCGACCACCTAAGTTAATTTTTAAAATGGGGTCTAAATTAAGCAAAATAGCCTTCAAGCCTACCATAGTCCACTTAAGTTTAAATATTAAAGTTAAATGACTTAACTTATGAGCTTAACTTAGCCCACCTTAAATTAAAAACAGAATTATAATAAGCTATGGAGGTTAAAAAAAGGGTGATCCTAAGTTGCAAGTGTGAAAATTTGAACCTTTCACCTCCACTTTAAAGGTTGAAATCTTTAACCATTACACCATAACTTTTTACTTGTAACATAATTAATCATTAGAAAATTACAAACATTAACATATTATAACATAAGTCATTCACCAAGTTTAACGTAGGTTAAATTAATCCTCCTTAAGTTATTATAAGTTATTTAAAAAAATATAAGGTTACTATGAAGTAGGTTTTACATCTTTCAAATCCCAATTTTAAGAGGTGATTATACACTACACCAAAATTCGTTTTAATTGATTTTGGGTTTTATTCAATTTTGAAAGAATTTGAACATTTTGAACATTTTTACCATGACGAAACTAGTCATCCCCCAAATGAATGAGGACCAATTGTTGCAAAAAATGAATTGGTCCACTAATATTTAATGAAATACAAATTTACTTAACCATTTCACTTGATAGTTAATTAATTAAGCAACATAGAAATCAATTAAATTTAAATTATTTAATATTATAGATAATTTCATGATTTTCAGCCTATGAATTATTGACATGTGTCATTATCTAACTTACGTACACAAACCATGTAATCAACCTAAATAGGCATTTACATTAGGGAACTACATAAAAAAATATTCAATAAACTTACCACTATAGACCAGAAACACACCATTTGTGAAGTTTGATCCTTCGAATTGTAAAATGGAAATAAATAACCCTACCATCAAGCCATCACACTTGTTCTAATATTATGTTAGATTGCATTATATTTATTAAATACTTCATTTTAAACATTACAAAAACATAAACTTTGAAAATTCATATCTTATTTAATTTTTTTTGTCCATATGAAATGATTCAAGTTTATATTTTTTAATTCAATAATGTACATAATTACATTTATTTCCTTTTGAAAGTGTATATTCATTTGAACGATATTTTTTTTGAATATCATAATTTCAACAATCGTTATTTTGAATTTTTTTTATAATAAATGGATAATTTTTTTGTTAATATAATAATACTACCTATGTAGGCTATTTTCAACTATTATAGGGCTACTTTTCATTAATTTAAATTATTTCACCCTACAATATTTATTACCTTTGACTATTTTAAATTATTTCACTTTAAATTATTTTCAATTATTGTAAGTTACGTTTGATTATTTTATGTTATTTTTTGTTATTGTAAACTATTTCACTTTAAGTTATTTGTAATTAGTATAAGTTATTTTTGGTCATTTTAAACTTTTTCATTTTAGGCTATTTTCGACTATGTGAGGTTATTGAAGGTTATTTCACCTTATGTTATTATTAGCTATTATGGGCTATATTACAAGAGGCCAATTATGGCTATTTTATTAATGGATATTGTTGGTTATTCTATTATTGGCTATTGGTGACTATATATTTTATTGGTGTCTATTGGTTTTATGGCCATTGGTGATTATATATTTTATTGGTGCCTAATGGTTTAGTGCTTATTAGTGCATATTGATTTGGTGGCTATTGATGTCGATATATTTTATTGGTGTTTATTGGTTTAGTGGATATTGGAAGTTATTTTATTGGTGCCTATTGGTAGTTATTTTATTAATAACTATTAGTGTTTATTATATTGGTGGGTATTAATGGTTATTGATAATTATTTTAATGGTGATTCTTAATGGCTATTATATTGGTGGTTATCAATGTTTATTTTAAGTTAAATTATCACATGTTATTAATGGCTATTGGTGGAGTTATTTTATTAATGGTTATTGGTGGATATTTTATTTGTGGATATTGTGATTATTTTAGGTTAAATTATCATAGGTTATTGGTGGTTATTAGTGGTTTATTTATTAATGGCTATTTGTGGCTATGTTTAATTTTTTAAAATTAGATTACGACTATTAATGGTTATTCTATTATAAGTTATTATTGAATATTCTAAGTTATATTATCATATGTTATTGGTAGTTATTCTATTGTAGGTTATTTTCAATTATTTTTCCACAAACTATTATTGGCTATTCTAAGTTATTTTACCATAGGTTATTATATTTTATTTTTAATTGTTATATTTAAGATAAAATAATTTATAATAACATAAAGTATAATGACTTTGAATAACCTAAAATATAATTTAAGGTTAGTTGAATAATTTAATTTCAAATGACTTGGAGTAGAAAGCCTATAATTAACTAATTAAGGTATTTCAAAATACCTTAAAATAAAATAATGTATAATAATTTAGGATATAATAATTTACAATAGCCTATAATAATTTAAGATATATAATAAAGTAGCATAGGGTATTTAAACAATAACCTTAAAACCAATTTTTATCACAATAAATTATAATAGTGAATTATGCCAACTAATGGTGAAACATAATGTTTACATAGTGATATTATAGTGAAATAACTTTGACCAAGATGAAATCATTAAAGTGTAACGAACATAAATCATTTTTAAGGTCTTATAATGATTTAGGTTAGTGAAATACACCCCACTTTTGTAGTAATGATAATTGAGTATATATTTTATTAGTGAAAAAGGCATCTACAAATATAATCTAAAATGTTGAATTGTTATTGTAGTTGAAAATAATCAATTTATTTCCAAGGTGAGTGCCATAGAAAACCAAATTGCAAGGCCAACCTTCCTTCATTCAAATGAATGTCATTTCCACTCAACAAATCTAAATGAATTCATTCTAGTTGGAATTGATAGATAGATTTCAAAAGTTCAATCTTTTAAATCTTACAACATTATATTAAGTTGTCACCTACTTAAACAAGCTTCTAAAAGGTTAAAGAATATTCAATTTGATAATAGTCTTCTAGTCACTTAAAATGTCATCGCCATTATATTCCCTATTCAAATTTAACATGCATAACTCATTGGAAAATTAATTACAAAGCAGACCAACACACCAAATTTCAAACTCTACATTTAATTAACATTAAGATATGGCATAAGACCTGAAAAGGTTTATGAATCTTTTTCAAAATTAAAGCCTTTAAACTCAAAACTGCATCATTCTTCTTCCTCAAAAAACACTACTTATACAATATTATTATCCTTCGTTTTCACCATCTATTAATGTTCATCACTCCCCTTTCTCACAAAGAAAATCAAATGAATAAGTTTTTCAAGGTTCAATTTTTTAAATCACATCCAAAAAATAAAAATACCAAATGATCAAATTTCAAACCTTTTAAAAAGAATAGGAAGGGGGAAAAAAAAAGGAAAGGTCCCAACTTAGTGGTCAATGGAAGGTTCCAAACTTGGTGACCTTGAGAAAAAATCAATGTTTGGTGGTTTAATGGAATGTTCCAATGCTTAGTGGCTTTGAAAAGAATCCAATGTTTGGTAATTTATGAAAGGACAAGGACAAATATCTATTTAATTATTTTTTCCTTTCCACCAAAAAAACTTCATCTTCCCCATTCACTATCGACTTTAAGGCTTTTATTTTAACTTGATTTAGTTGTCCTTTTACATGCATGTCATCCACCTTATTGATTTTACTTTACCTCCATTATAATATAAAAATTACATCAATTATCCCATTCAAACCATCCATCAATTATTTTCAAGATTTAGGTTTTTTGTATTTGAAATTAAATTATGGTAAACAACCCCATGCTTTCAAAAAAACTTCATACCCCCATAGTAAAAGATGAATGCTTTGATTTATCCTAAGATTTAGCCATGACCCAATGACCTCATGAAAAAGAAGGCGCATATGGCCATGTGGTGTGCCTTTGTTTGGAGCCCATTCCACCATGTTTAGAACTTGAACATCCTCAGGTTTGGTACCACCAATTAGGCCCCCATAATTACTCATTAATGATATTATTTAAAGTCAAACCATGTATCAATAAAAATTTTGAAATATTTTACGAAACATTTATGAAAACAATGAAGTTATAATCTTGGTGTGATCTTCAACTCTAGGTGTTAACCATTATTGTTGGTTGTGAAGTCTAATTAATTAATAAGCTTCCAATTGTACAACTGAACATTGGCTTGAATTCTTGTCATTATGAACCCTCCTTGTAACACACTTTAGAATTCAAGATGTATTTGTAGTTCTTTTCTTGGGCTTATCCATGAATTAAACAAAAAAATTGTTCATCACAAAATCCATTTTATAATTATCACCTTGTTAACTATTAATCATATTTGTTACATTGTCGAAAAGTAATCCGACATGTTTATAATGTTTGAAAAACATTATTGTTTAATGTTGTTGAACAATCAATATTGTCACACCTTTAAGATCTTCATGAAACTCCAATTATCCTTGTTTAAGTTCTTTTGCATAGTGACATTCCTTAAACATTGCAAAAAGTTCAACATTTTGTCGAATGTTATGAATTTTGTTATTTGATTTCAATACCAACACCTCTAGAAACCTTACATGCTTAATCATGTAGTTGAAGATTTAAAAAATTATGATCACAAGCTTTTGTTAAAGAAAAGAACTAATCTGCACATTGATTTATCCAATGAACCCTCAACAACTTCCTCCTTATGACCATGCACATGACTTACTGCCCCATGCTAGCTTGAAATCTTGGAATATCCACATGTGATAACCCTAATAAACCTTCACAAATTCAATGCAATTCAAGACTAATTGAGATTACCACACGTGGATGTGTCCATATAGTTCATAGTTACTTAAAATAAATTAAGGTTAAACTTTAAAGTTAAACTTATTCTAAATTTAGAGGTTAAACCTACATTAAAATTAAGGGTTAAATTTATCCTAAACCTAATTACCTGACCTAGGCTAGCCTCTTAACCTAAACTAATTTTTTAGCCTAGGCTAACTTCCTAACCTAAATTAAAGGTTAAACTTACATTAAACCTAGAGGCATCTTAAATTTCATGTATAATATAAGTTTCATTTATGTTAACTAATTCAAATATATATATATCGATTATTTATGTGAAGTTTCAAACCAATGTTTTTAATGCAAAAAGTTGTCTATTCATGAGAACTAAGAGTTGTCCACAAAAGAAGGATATCACTAATGACCAACAAGAAAAAAAGACACAAAAACATCAAAATCAACAAAGCATATTAAAACATGACGAAAAATGAATATAGTTGCATAAGAAAAATGCTTAATTTTGATTCACCTTAATTTCTTTTAGTTGCCAATGCAATACCCCAAAAGGAAATAACGAAACAACATAAAAAGGTCTATTCAAAACCTCAAATATTCAAACTAGGCAAATTCCAAGAATCATCCTATCACAACCATTAAATTTGTAAATCCCAAGGAACTATTGATGACAAATGAAACTGTCATTTCAAAGATTATTGATAAAGGATCCCACATTGGAGAACCAAAATAATTATGTAGCCCATCACACTTAATACAAGGTTTTAGTTGTAAACATGACACATGCATGTACAAAACTACCTAATCATCTTAGACAAGTGGCAAAAGATAACTAGTCATAGAAATCACCATGTGGTTTTTCGGTGGCATCCATTCATAACAACAATTGCGTACCGTCTACAAGTTAAGGTGAATTTTTCGTCCATTATATTGGATAACCATCTTTTTGATGTGGCACTTGTTAGTCATAAGACTATGTGATTATTGCGGTTTGTAGTCACTTATGCAATTGTAATATGCTAAACCAAATGGTGCCATAATTTGTTCATGTACAAATGGTGTTGATGTTGCCACATGTCATTTTGTGGTATTTGAATGGTGGTTTTTCCATCCTAGTTTAGCCCTAGCCTTCACCTTCATCTACTTAATTTAAATAACCCAAAAATTGAGGCCTATGATAGAAAGTTAAGTTGGTTAGCCTAAGCAATTTAAAACCTAAACCTAAGATAACATAGACAACCCAAGTTTAGGTTACATAACCTAGCTAGCAACCTAGGTTGCCTAGACTTAATATAGGTAGCCTATTTAACAACTTAAGACTAGGTTGGACATATTTAAATAGGTTTTAAGGTTGAGGATTTGAACCCCTCACCCCCACAAGGGGGAGGGATCAATTCATTAATCATTTCACCATGTTTTGAACAAATAAAATTTTGTGCCATCATTTTTTTTATTATTTTTTTAAAAAACCTACTTGGGTAGCCTTGTTTAGTTGCCCTAGCTTACATACAAAACTAGTCTATTTAATCTAGTTACTTAACTAGCCTAACTACTTAATTACCTACCCTAACAACATAACTAACTAACTTCATAACTTGGGCTAACTAGTTAACCTAAATAGCTACCTTCCTAACGTAGGCTAGTTAATTACATAATCTAACCTAGATACCTAGAGCCTAAAATTACCTACCCAATTTATTAATTATACAATCAAACATATTTGACTCAGTAATTTATCCAACCTACACACCTAGCTTAGCTTAACTACCTAATTTAGTTTACCCATATATATAATGTATTCTACCTACCTAATTTACCTAGCCTCATTACCTACCTAACCTAATAATTCCTATTTTTCCTAGCCTAGTTTAATTTAAACTAATTAACTTGGCTAAATATTTAAACCATTTAACTAACCTACCTACCCTAGTTATCTAGTTATTTAATCTATTTATTTAGGGTTATCTTAATTATTCTAAGCTACCTACATAACACAATTACCTTCATAGCCTAGTCTAAAATTTAAGAAAACTACTTCTATGTAAATACCTATTTTTACCTACTTAACTCATTACCTACTTTGTTTACATAACTAACCTACCTACCAACCCAATGACTTATAAGCATACACACCTATTGCTCAGTTACCCAACCTAATTAGCTACCCATTTCACTCACATAAGTATCCTACCCACCTACATAACAAGTTGCTTAGTTTAAGTTACCTAGTTGGTTACTACATACCTAACTATATAATTTAATTAGTTAGCGACCTAGCCTTGTTAAGGTACCTAGCCTAGTTACATGCATAGCTTAACCTACCTACATACTTAGAGTACCTCTTAGCCTAAATATCCATCGAACCTAAGGTAATTTAACTTAATTTAATGTAATTACCTACCTAGTCTAGTATACCTACTAAGACCATATATCCAATATATCTAACCTACCTACTTACATGTGGTTTAACCATCATGGCACAATTGGTAGAATTGATGCACAATTAGTATAAAACACTAAAACAATTATTAAAACAACTAAGTTTTCATTCATCAACATATGCACATTTAATAATGGATGACAAATGGGTCAAAACATGGTTGGGGTACCCAAAAAAAAATTTGCAAAAAATTCAATGGACAATTGAAGATGTCCTTAAAAACTTAATGGTGCATTCATATTTATTTTTTATTGTTTCATAGATACATACATTATTCAAGTATTATTATATGCAAATCATTTCTAGTTCGAACCAGTTTAAGGATTCCTAACAAGTTTTGGGAAAAAAATTAGGACTATCTCCCTTTTGGGAAAAATGGTTCAAAGATTCATTAAGAACGTATAGACATATTATATTCTCCTAACTTGTATACTACATATTATTTAGGCATTAATGTGTATAAACAATGGATTGTGACAAGAAACATGTACCTTATTATAATGTGTAAGGTTTCAAAAAATAAAAAATATAAGAATTTATGGCCATAGATAGATATGACCCACACCAATTTTTGAATTTTTTTTCATACTTTCATAAATGAAACAATAAATTTAGGTGCCTATATAAAATTTGAAGGGAATTTATTTCATTTCACATAAAAGAAAAGGAGCAAAGTCTAGGACATGTATTAGGTTTTGTGAAGAAAAATGTAAGTTTGGGAAGTTTTGTGTTTCAAGCATGATATTCCAATTATGATTTGACCCAAATGTTCACTTTTCTTCTACCTTTCCATCTAAGCATACAAGAATTGCAAATGTAGTCACATTAAAAACTTATATTTAAACCTTAAACCCTAAACCCAAACTAAGTTGCATGCACATGCAACTACAAACATTTCTGACTATGATGACACGTAAGACTATCATAGTTGTAAACAAAAATTGATTGATTTGGACATTAGACTTGTATTGACAATTACAAAACATAAGGTTGAAATAAACAAAAAAAATGTTATTGTGATGTCTATAAAACCCAAGGAATAGTTGGCAATAAATGAGGCTACCATTCCAAAGATTGTCAAGATACATTCAAAAACCGAAACAAGTTTGTGACCCATCACACCCATGAAATGTATAAAACCTATAATTTTTTTAATGAGAATTGATGTTTCCATTTTAAAGATTATCAAGGACACATTGAAGAAGCAAAACAAATATAAATGTGGAGATAGTGGTGCAAATGGGATATATTAATTGATACCAATCTATTAGGGAGTTAGCTTTCAATAGGGGCAAGTTCATATTCACTTGCTTCAAAATAACTTCAACACGACAATGAAGGCTATTAACAATAATAAAAGAAGAATAAAGATGACTTTACGAAATAAATCTTCGACAGAGGTGGGTACTTTAAAAGAAGAATTGACATTTCCATTAAATGATTTTATCAAATTAGAGGCAACTAATTTTTCGAGACAAAAGATTCCTCACAATTAGTCACCCTTTTTTTCCATAAGAAAATTTACACAATGTTGTTATTTCATCAACATACCCTTAAACAAATGAGTCACCTTTACCTAAATAAACTTTGAAGCCACATTTTAATTTATTGTTACATAATAAGTATATGTGTGGAAGGAACATAAAACATGAATTATGAACGTTTTGTTTCCTTTGCATACTTTTAACTTGATTGTTACACATCCAATTACATTTTTTGTCCTTTTATCAAAAGATGAAATCAAATTCAATTTACATTATTCATGTTAGAATTGACCATTATTTTTCATTTAGATATAAAATAAAACTTATGTACATAATTAGCATGCCACCATTTGCACTTATCACAATAATGATATCCACTCTTTGAGTGAAAGCTTTTAAAATGCCTTTCCATATTTGCAGTGGTGTATTTAACTTTAGATATTTGTGTTTTATTTTTAAATCAATGTGACCAAGTATGCATTTAATCCTTACATCATGAAAGTACCCACCTATGAAAAACTTGCAACAAATTTTCTTTTCTGCACTTAATGAACACAAATGGTGGCCAATAAACGACCAATTTTGGGTTTACAAACTTGAATCATTGCCTAATACTCAAGTATTCACTTTACAAATTTGATAATCATATATAATAAATATTTGTTTTGGAGATATGTGTATATGTCGATTGTCATCAATTGTCATTTCCTCATTTTTTGATGTTAAAAAATGTAATAATGCAGATTTCAATTTTATTTAGAAAAAGACAATGCCATGAAGTTGATTTTGAGCCTCAACCATTCTTTTACTTAAAAAATTGAACCCAAAATTAATTTTGTGTACATTATTTATTGTGATCTTAGTTCAAAAGTAGAAAATGATTGTTTATTGAGTTTTCATATATCGGACAATGCCAAGTATGGAGTGCAATTTGGTTTCAATTTCCTTAGGACTAGTGGGCCTTTATGCCATTGGCCCAAATTTGATAATTTTCAAGCCTCAAAGGGATATAATTTATAAAAAAAACCCTTTTCAAGGCTTTAAGAAATATGATTGATCTAACACAAAAAGGAAAATGAAAATGCCAATATGATAAAAAAATCAATGATTTGTTAAAACGGCTAAAATATTATTGACCAAAATGTTAAGAATCATTTAAAAATATTTATTTAATTTCTAATCACAAAGTCAATTAAATGTAATAACTTTTGCTCCATTGGCTTGAAAATTGTGAAATGATTCTTATGCACATTCCCTAGTTGAGATCTTTCCAATAGTACCAAAAGCACATTGAAAAGCTCCATAGTTTGATAGAATTAAGGATGGGTCACAACTAAAATAAACATTTATTTTAATACATTTCATAAGGATCAAGGAACAAGTTTGTGCCTTTTGCCCAAGGGGGAGCATCTTCAAATTTCAACATGATACAACATTCAAAAAAACCTCTTCATGGCTTTAAGAAACATAACTTCAAAAACAATCAATTTTGAAAAAAACCTATTAGTCTAAACATCAACTCAAATGTCATTGGTTTGAGTGTTAAAATTTAGGATATGAAAGGGCAAAAGAAAGGGCCAATATGATGAAAATGCATTGATTGGTTGGAATGATTCTTGAACAATATTGGTCAAAGTGTGAAATAAGTGTGAACATGATCCTTTATTGGCTCAAGTGTAAACTCATGTGCGATTGGCTTAGGATGGGAAATGGCAAACAAAAGGGCTAATACGATAAAAGATGCATTGATTGGTTAAAAGAACCAATTGTGTAAATCTTATTATATTTTCATAATGAAAATCACTTAAAATTCAATAAGTTTTTCTTTAGTGGTACAAAAAATACAAAATATTCATTTTGCACATTACCTTGTCTAAGGTTTTTCAACAATGTTAAAAGCACAACAAGGTGTTGCATGATTGGGGAGGATTGAGGGTGGTCACAAACAAAACACTAATTTTAATATGCATGTTTGAACTTATGGATTGATTTATTGAACCATTTCAAATTCAAATGTATCCGAATTCAAAAAAAATTAATGGACTATAATTGCCCATCACCAATTTGAACATGTCAAAATTAAAAAAGAAAAAAATGTGTTTTTAAAAATAAATATGATATTACTGGGTTTCAAAGATCAAAAATTGAATGAAGATAACGAATTATTCATCTATTATATTCCTTGATTGGATTCAGCAATAGATTGTTAAATAACAAATTAGATTTTAAATTTTAGCTTTGGCATTTGGTTTTTTAATTTTGAAAATTTTGATAGAGAATGGTTGTTAAAAATAACAAACACATCAACTTTAAGATTATGGGCTGGTCTAATATGTCTAAATTGTCTTAGTCTTAGGATTTTGATCTTATCAAGTTTGTGGTTCAAACATGACAAGCAAAATCTTGTAGGTTCCTAATTTTGTAAAACTGTCAACGCATGTAATAAATAATTATTAAAAAAATTGGCAAAATGAAGGCTGAATTGTTACTTTATGCTGAAATCGTTCAAGTACTATGGTAATAATTGTGGAAATAGGACACATGTTGAAACAAAAGACCTTGCAAATTATAACAATTGGTTATTGAAAAACTATAGAGGGGAGGTGATTTTCCCAATAAATAGTGGTCATTGGAGCTTGATGGGGCTTAGTTTCATTTTATACATTAACAATGCATGGGTTTCTTTTCATCACACTCACATAACTCTTGTGAAGTTAAACGGACCATACCATTGTTGAAAATTTCATGCCATTATCACAAAGAATGTTCATGTGAAATCTTACCTCTTGGAGTTCCTTATAAGGAAACATAAAAATTTCAAAATGTCAAGTATGCTTGTGTGTTTTTTGCATAATTCCTTTGATTCATTTTGAGTTGCTCAAAATGGGAAAAAGTTGCACAACACAAAATTAGTGCAAGAGAAAGATTCAAAATGATGTACAAAAGCTTAAAAATGAAACTAAAATAATTTTCCACTAACCTTATTTACAAGGGTGAAGGGTTAATAAAAAATAAAATATTTTGATCACATTGAGTATAGTCAAAACATTAGTAAAATAACATTTTAAATCTTTTGGGTTTTAAAGTGGTGAAATTGGTTATTGCTTCTTATTATTGGTCATGGAGATACCAATTTATTACAAATAATTGATTATTTAAATTGAATTCACTATTGTGAAGCCCATTATTTGAAACCCACTAGTGTTGAAGTTGAACATGCTAAAATACATGAGACAGGATTTTGGGATCAAGATGTCAACAATACAGGATGCAAATTAGGTTTGAAAATGTTAAGGTTTGTGATACATATGAAGGTTTGGATGTTAAAAAAATCATGAAAAAAATGAAGGAGGAAGGTATTAAATTAAACAATGGAAAATTAAGATTTGAAGATGTACAATATGTAAACAATACAAAATTAATGTTTGAAGGCATTTAACTACATGATTTCAGATTAAAGATTAAAAAATAATGTTATTATATAAAAAATACATTTTGAAGATTTTGAATACCTACATGATGCAAATTAATGATTAAAGATGTTAATGAATGTGATACCATATCTACAACTCATGTTTGGCAAATCTTGCCAAAATAATTATTAGAAAAAAAAGGGGCCTTAAAGCATTCCCACTAGTGCTTAGTATGTGACCCTACATAAAATATTTCTCACATTCAAGTTTAGTTATTTATGTTTTTGCAACCCCACCCATAAAATTGAAATGGGGACTACAAATAGGTGGGAACTACTAATAACAAACCAAATGTACCAATCATTATGATTGGCCAATCAAAAATAGGGAGCAGGAATCAGATCATATTTATTACATTCTTGTCTAGGAGGTGCACAACTTTGTTGTGCTTTTTACTAGCCTCAGCAAGCGAACTGAACAAATATGCAGGAGAAAAGCCATTTTCATGAGCCAAACCGCATATATTTTAGTTGTATTTAGCTGATTTAAAAATGTACAGGGTCACATATGGAGCACCGATGGGGATGCTCTTACAAGCCCAATCATAATATTAAAAAAAAAGAATAATAGTCCTTAAATATGCTAAGTCCATTAGTGAGTTTCAAAGTTATTTTGTGTCGTGAACTAGGTTTGATCTTTTAGAATTTTTATAAATTGTTGTTTTTTTGGTTGGTCCTTTTGCAGATTAATTAGTGTTGAACATGAGTCATAGTTATGGTATGCATTAGAGTTGGAAGATGTTAGAACACATGATAGAAGTTAGGTTTTTTAATGTCATAGTACATGATTCAAATTAAGGTTTGAGATATCTAAAAAAATGATTCAAATTGATGTTCGAAAATATAATTTCAGTTATATAATAGAAATATGATGGTTGTTTTTCTATGCTGTTTAAATCTATTATTTTGAGTCTATTTACCTCACTCTTTTACTCACATCTATTTATGAAGGAAGGTAGTTTGTTTGTTTTGTTTTGTACTGATGAGATCCACCAAACTGGGGTGCTTCAGATCACATTCTTGGTCTCTTTGGAAAGCTCTGGAGGAGTAGGGGTGCATCAGCTTGGTTTCATGGTGTTTGGACTTGCGATGTAGAAGTTCTTGAATATTGAATGATTTTTTCACTAAAAATTAAATTAAATCAGAGCTGAAAATTTTGGAGGAATTGGAATGTGCCTTTGGTGTTGTTGGAACTTGATGAGCAGGATTAAATGGAATTTATTTGGTAAGATTGGGATTCAGAATGTGGGAGATAGTTATTTTTAAGTGATTTCTGCCACTGAAAATTCAAATAAATTAAAAAAACACCAGGTTTTGGAAGGAAAAATCAGTTGAGGACGTGATAACACTTGAAGGCTTATCGTTCAATTCAAGCATGATTTTCTTTCATATTTGGCTATTCAAAAAATTGATACATACATTGCAAAACAATGTTCACATGTTGAGTTTCCCTATTTTGTATTGGGTTCACACTTGGGCCAAGGGCACAGGCCACAATAGTGAGTGTAAAAAGACAAATGAATATGTGCATGTCCATGTTATATATATTAAAATAAAATAAAATAATTAATAGTTTAGTTTTTAGAGCCTATATAGTTTACCCATTTCCCCTGCACATTTAGATCGCCATAAAAAGCCATGATTTAAAAATCCGACAAAAATAATGATGAACTATTGGGAACCATATGGGAACGTGACAAAAAAGAGGGAACTTCCTTATGGATTACCCATATTAACAAACTAGGGTTTTAGGACGCAAGGGCACAGAAATAGAAATTAGGGTTTTGGAATCGCTCCTTTAGGGTTTGATGCGCATAATTAGGGTTTTAGGCCTGTTGTTTGGTTTTGCTCTCTCGCAGAGCGATGAAGAAAGGCTTCGGAATTCTGCATTCGCGACGGAAGAGAACGAGGTGCGATAAGTAGAAAATTATCCGGAAGAGGAGGGAAGAGTAGCAGGGGGAGGAGGAGGGATTTTGGTTTGTTGATTTGCAGGTGGAACGTCGCGATGGGAATGGGGGGCGCAGCAGGAGGAGCAGGTGGTGCCATGGGTGCACCGAGTGTGCAGCCCCACCTGTCGATTAATTTTTCCAAGCAACCTTTTATCGAGGATGTTGGACCCCATAAAATGTAAGTTCTTGTGCCATTTGCGCCCCATGTGTGGGGTTTCGTGATTGTGAAAGCGGAACGCAGAGATGAGAGATTATAGAAGAGATTTGTCCAGCTGTTAGTGGTCGTGTTTTCTTCGTAAACAAATATTACGTTTTTCGAATTGGATTTCACTAGCCATAGATTTATTTGATCTTTTCTTTTCTTTTTTTTTGGAGCACTAGTTGTCATGAAACTTCTTCGGGAGTATCCAGAGACATGGCGGAGAATTTTGCTCTTGGTTTGAGTGCCTACGTTTTTTCTCTATGTAAACATGACCATTCTTGAGCTCAATTTGGTCCATTACGGTCCGTGCAATGAGTCTCTAACGATTTCTTGAGGATTGTAGAAAGAGCATCCGTTTCAGGACGATGTCTAGCCAAGAGATCGTCAAAGCCTCAGAGCTTCATGTGTCCGAGTCGATCTTGTACACCATGCCTGACCGACGGCCTGCTGTGAACGGAGTTGTGGACACTCGTCTGGTGTGTAGCTCAAACACGCACACAAACCTTGCATTTGCAACCTGCATATTGTGCTTTAGGGTTTAGGGTTTAGACTTTTAAGAAGCCTGTCTGCAGTTTGTTTGGACATTCGAATTGGTTTGCAACATAAACTGCAAATTACCAAATGAATATGTCTTGGTGGGAGTGTGCTGACGAGTGATTGGATTTTCTGGTAACTATATGATAGGGCACAACAGACAAGAAGGGGGAGTGCACAACCTGCTCTGGAAAACTGGCAGACTGTCCTGGTCACTTTGGATATGTAAAGCTTGAGCTTCCAGTGTTTCACATTGGTTATTTGAAGACTATTATCAGCACTCTACAATGTATATGCAAGGTGGGTTGCCTGCATGATGGCGTTTTCATAGATGTGTATGGCAAATGTATATCTTGTTGCCTCCATCAGTGAGCTAGACCTATGCATTAGCAAATTAAACTTCTTCTTCTATCACATCCTTGACGTATTGTTTTTGGTACTGTATCTATGGCAGTGTGCAAGCTATAGACAGCTCAAAAGCAGTTGCTGGAGAACAAACCAAGAGACCTCTGCTTTTTGTGCTATAGCTTCACATGCAGTTTTGTCAGTGGACTAGCATTAGCTGATCTTCTTGCTGATTTTAATGATACTTGAGTAATTGGACTATACCAGTTCCACTTCGCATGTGAGTTTACTGGAAGTTCTGGTGAGCTCAGATGGCCATTGTTGGCATGGGTGGATTGCAGTCATGTGCACGCATTCTTTTGCCAGAAGATGAGCGCAAACAAATTCTTCGCAAAATGCGAAACCCCAGAATTGAAGTGCTGCAGAGACGAGCAGTTTTGAAGAAGGTGATAGACAGGTGTAAACGAGTGCGCAATTGCTTATGGTGTGGAGATTATAATGGTCAGAATCTGGATATCTGTCTACGCTCACTCTTCATCAATTTTTGTTTCAAAAGAGTGATGCCCATCTGTTCAGTTCCAATCTCTGTAGAAACTTGATAGTATGGGCAATGGTGCAACTGAGGAGGGATTGCTTAAACTTGTGACCAGTGTGGTTTCATGTAAAAACCTGTTCAAGAAATGGTAATCATCTTGCTAGCTCACAGCTGGACTTCACTATCATCATCTCTGAAGGAGAGAAAGCATTCAGTGTTGATGTGTGGGTCTCTGACTTCAGGTGTTGTGAAAAAACTGGCACAGCCTCCTATCAAGCTCATCCATGACAAGTATGCAAAGGCATTGGATCTTCGTGAAGAGATGGTGTCGCAGCTAGAGGATGCTATGAAGTTCAAACCAGAGTTGAAATCATGTCTAAGTCGTGTCTATGATAATCTTGACCCCCTCAGGGTCCTTGGGCTTTTTGAAGCCATGGTGGCAGAGGTTAGAGTTATGATGCAGCATTGCATGAATTGAGTTGCTGTTGCTTTTTTACTTTTTTGCACTGTTCTTAATCTAGCACAGCTGCAGTTGGTTGAATGTGCTTCTTAGTTTGTTCAATTTGCTTGAACAGTTCATGAATATATGGAGCCTGGCTATGTGCAGGATTGTGAGGTGTTAGATCTGGCAGAGAGGCCTGAAAAACTCATTGTCACACATCTGGTGGTGCCTCCTGTCGCTGTCCGGCCTTCTGTTGAAATGGACTCTGCTGCTGGGAGGTGGGTCACTTTTGACATGAATATATCAACTTTGTTCCGCTTTTTGCATTTAATGTGGATGATTCTTGTGTTCCAGGATTCCAACTGCTAATTGGAGATTTAACTCGATTATACGTCTCAGACAGCTTGTGTTCTCTCAAGTGCCTCACATGTCAAGGCTGTTTGTATGGCGGAACTCACATATGTGTGTTGATTTGGTTCCAGCAATGAGGATGATTTGACAATGCACCTGACAGTTATCCTGAATTGCAACAACTCTCTCCGGACTTGTGTGGAGTCTGGTCTGCCAGCTGAGCGTACCATGGTATAAGGGCACTGATCACCACCCAGTATGTTTATACCTTGCTTTTGTGTGGGGAGCTTGATAGGTTTGTAATAATTTCATATCAGCTTGTAGTTGTAGTTTCTATGTCAAAGAAGCAAACATGTAGTAGCACCAATTGTTCCTTGTGTTTGCATGTAAATTTGACCTGTGAAGCCTAGTGGGAGATTAGATGTGGGATGAAGAAGAAAAGTCTGCAAAATTTGGATGAGAAAAGATTAATTCTGAGGAATCACAGCTGGTTATTGTTACAGGAAACCTGGGATCTGCTTCAATCCCGGGTATCATTGTACATCAACAGTGAGACTCCAGTGTCTCGAGCTGAGCAGCAGAATGCTGGCAAACCACTGCGGGGATTTGTCCAACGTCTAAAGGGTAAACAAGGACGGTTTCGTGGTAATCTTTCTGGGAAGCGTGTGGATTTCACTGGGCGCACAGTCATCTCCCCTGACCCAAACTTGAAAATTACAGAGGTGAAGGCACTTTGATGGAGTTTTTGTCCTGCTACCTGGCATTTGACTCAGTTGTCAAGGGTTAGGAACTGGAGCTTTAGGTTTGGGAAGTAGAGATGTACTCTTCTGCTGGGGGGTTGCTGAAGTAGCTTTCTTATTTGCTGGTATTGAGATTGTGTTTTTTGCCCTGAAGTTTCAGAACATGGAGCTATTATGGGTGTGGTATCATCATGTTGTTTGTCCTTGCATAACAGGCAGCAGTTTGTTCCTTTTTCCTGGCAACAGGTTGCTGTGCCATTGTTGATGGCACAGATTCTAACATATCCAGAGAAGGTTTCGCGCTACAACATAGATAAATTGAGGGCACGAGTGATCAACGGCATGTCAAAGCACCCAGGTGCCAATTTTATAGTCTACCCTGATGGGAACAAGCTGTAAGTCCTGTTAATTTTTGGATCTCAGTTCTGTCTTGTTTTACGTAGGATGAACCCTTTGTGGTGGCCTGTCTCTTCTTGGGCAGCATGTATGCTAGTGTCATAGGGTAATTGAATCAGTATCTTACAATTAGCAAGATTGCTAAGAAAATCTTTGTTGGTGCAGTGTCTCTCTTTCAATCCTCCTCTGGTTGTTGCTGTTTGGGTCCATCATGCCAGTGTACTGATAAATAGGTGCAATGTGGAATTGCACTCAATGGTCAGACTGATGAAGTTTTACTTGTTGGTTTGTGTTGTGGTAGGTTCCTAAAATTTGGTGATAGAAGACGATATGCAGCGGAGCTCAAGTATGGTGACATTGTAGAGCGACACCTTCAGGATGGTGATATTGTTTTGTTCAATCGACAACCAAGTCTGCATAGGATGTCCATCATGTCACATCGGGTAGTTGCCTCCTCCTTTGCTCTTTTACTGTACTGGCTATTAAAGGGTATTTGGTTGACCTAAAGAGCCGGAAGAGCATGGCTGAATAGACGGTTTGCAGGTCCACCAGACTCATTTATCATACATATTGTTTGCAAGAAAGGTAGACACAATAAAATTTTGAAGTTGGTTTGACATTTGCAGGCAAGGATAATGCCATGGCGAACCCTCCGATTCAATGAGTCTGTGTGCAATCCATACAATGCTGACTTCGATGGTGATGAAATGAATCTGCATGTTCCCCAAACTGAGGAGGCTCGAACTGAAGCTTTGATGCTTATGGGGGTAACTCTCTTACCTTTTAATATGTCCTGTGCTTCCTGAGGCCTTGGGTGGTCACATAGACCATGCAATTTTTAATGCCTAGATACTTTCTCTGTTAACCAAGAATAAGCATGTGCTTAGATCATGAGGGTTCTATGTTTGCATGAATGTCTGGTTTGTGTTGTTGATTTCAGGTGGCCAATAATCTGTGCACACCCAAAAGTGGGGAGATATTGGTAGCTTCTACTCAAGATTTCTTGACATCTTCATACTTGATTACACGAAAAGACACTTTTTATGATCGTGCTGCATTCACTTTGATGTGCACTTACATGGGAGATGCAGCAGAGACAGTTGATCTTCCAACGCCTGCTATTTTGAAGGTGGATGAAATTTCTGCTGCTTACAACATAGTTCCAGTGCTTTCTTTTGCACATTATTGTTGGTTGCACAAAGGATGAAGAAATTGTAAATGCAGATGGGGATCATTCTTGTGGTGTCATAATGATGATCTGGTGATTTGATCATATTGGCAGCCTCTCGAGTTATGGACGGGGAAGCAGATATTCTCTGTGCTGGTTCGCCCAAATGTGAACACAAGAGTATTTGTGAACTTGGTTGTTACTGAGAAGAATTACAACAAGAAGGCAAACATAGGGTCCATGTGTATTACAGATGGTTATGTGTGTTTTCGAAACAGTGAACTCATATGTGGGCAACTCGGCAAAGCTACTTTGGGTGTGTCATCTGCATATCAAACTTGTGTAATATCAGTGAGAAGATATTATAAGTTGAAGATATCTTCTGCTGCTTTTTGGCTGGGATCAATTTTTTGGGTGCAAATCATGAGCCTTGTGTAACTTCTTGAAATCACTTGGTATTTTGGCAGGGAATGGGAACAAAGATGGGTTGTTCACTGTTCTGCTTAGGGATTATGGTTCTGAGGCGGCAGCTGTCTGCATGAATCGACTTGCAAAGCTCAGGTAACTTTCTTTGGCATTGCCAGTTATCTTTATGAAGAAAAACGGGAGTAACTCTCAGCTGTTATTGATTGATTTTTGATTTGACTTTTCCAGCTGCTTCTATTTAGCAATGATAGTGCTGTCAAGATTCCACCAGGATGTGAAAGATTCACCTTTGATGTCAGCTTGAAGCAGAGATAATACATTGTATGGTTCAGAAAACCTGATTTTTTCTGGATTATTGGGCTCAGTCATGTTGAGAGCTCTTTTTAATGCCCTCGCAAAAGAGCAAGCACTGACTTGTGCTGTTCAATCTTTTATCAAGGTATCGTAATTGCCTAAAGGATGCTTAATATCTGTTTTCATTACTGTTCTATTGCAGTGCAAGATGGATTGGGAACCATGGATTTTCAATTGGCATTGATGATGTTCAACCAAGTGAGCGTCTATCTGCTGAAAAGGAAAAACAAATCACCAAAGGGTATGATGCCTGTGACCAGATCATTCAGTTGTACAACAAGGGGAAATTGGACCTCCAGCCAGGTTGCAATGCTGCTGAGACGCTTGAGTCTTCCATTACAGGAGAACTCAACAAAATTCGAGAGGCTGCAGGCAATGTGTGCACTGGTCTCCTCTCCTTGGCTCTTTGTTTCTGTCTCTGCCTGTTTGTCTGTCTCAATTATCAGATCTTGATCTGTTGGTGCAGGGTTGTTTCTGTAGTGCTTTTAACTTATTGTACTTGAATGTGAGCTGTTAGTGGTAAAAATGATATATTTAGTACTCTGGAGGAGCAGGGGGTTTTAGGGTTGCGTTTAATGATCAAGCTTACTTGCTGGGATGTCTTTCAGGTGTGTCAAAATGAGTTGCATTGGCGCAATAGCCCTCTGACCATGTCACAGTGCGGGTCAAAAGGTTCCTTCATCAACATCAGTCAGATGATTGCATGTGTTGGCCAGCAGTCAGTTGGTGGACATCGTGCCCCGAATGGCTTCATTGATCGTACTCTGCCCCATTTCCCAAGAAATGACAAGTCACCTCAGGTTTATAGAAAAGACCTGCCTTGTTTGTGTATCAGCAGTGTGCATTTCCTCTTGTCATGCTTTGGACTAGTGCCCAGAATCCATTAAGTCTTGTATTGATTGGTTCTAGACTTCTCTTAGTGAATCAGTGAGCAGGTTTTTAGCTGGCTTTGGAACAATCACAGGTTTATGTTCACAATGCATGCACTTCAGTATGGAGTAGAGAGCTTAATGCATTATGCTGGCATTGTCTTCTGGTCCCACTTGTCAAGCAATTGGATAGATTTTGGGAGTTATCAATATTGAGCAAAGCCCACTCCAAGTCTTCAACCAAAGTTTGTGGATCTTTCTCAAAATTTTAAGGGAACAAAACCTCCTGCTCAGGAGGTTTAGTTCTATCACATGCTTGATGAGTTTGGTATGGAGGCTAATTAATGCATAAATTGACTGGAGCTGGAAAGGGGGATATCACTGGCAACACTTTCCAAATCCTGGTCTATTAAGGAGGCTGTTGTGCATGCTGATTTCCATCAGAGCATGTTAACTTGACAAGGTTTCACTGGTGCATGTGTAGGCAAAAGGATTTGTTGCCAATTCTTTCTATAGTGGTTTGTCAGCAACAGAGTTCTTTTTCCATACTATGGGTGGTCGAGAGGGACTAGTGGACACTGCGGTGAGTGTACAGCTTCCCTGTGTTCTGATCTTGTCTTCTGACCTTTCTGTGAACTGTTTCCTTTAGAGGCTGATTGTGTTAGAGCGCTGTACAGGTAATTGATGATGGAGGTGTATGTCAATGTTCTTGAGTGGCAGATTTGAATGTTATGAATCCTTAGAATTTGTGATGGTCCCAATCAAGCATGTATGCCAAACCCAATTGACTTGTCTCTTGTTGTTAAGTTTTTGGTGTTGATTGATTTCTCCTTCCATGAATTGCAGGTGAAAACAGCTGAAACGGGGTACATGTCTCGGCGGTTGATGAAAGCTTTGGAGGATCTCTCCACGCAGTATGATGGCACAGTGCGAAGTTCCAGTGGCAGCATAGTACAGTTGGTGTATGGAGATGATGGCATGGATCCTGTGAGCATGGAGGGAAAGGATGGCACTCCTCTTAACATGGATCGTATTCTTGTCAAAGCCAAGGTGAGTGGGCAATCACTCCAGTTTTCTGTCAATCTGACTGATGTGTTTCTAAGCAGCATGTTTGGATCTCTAACATGAACAAAACACTGAGAATGAGAGGGTAGTCAAACTAATCATGTGATGCATGCATATCAGGCAACATGCCCTGCACTTGGTGCACTCAGCCTACCTCCTACAGAGCTCTCGAGGATAGTAGAGCAGAGGTTGGCAAAGCCAGATTTGGAGCTTGCAAATGGATGTTCAGCTGCTTTCAAGAGTTCACTTGTGGATTTCATGGATAAATGCATTTGTGAAGCGACTTTAACTAGGTCCAATCTGGGCTTACCTTTGAATGCTGTTGGTGGACCTGCTCAACTGGTAAATGAACATACAGCGACTAACATTTCAGGTCTCACAGCACGACAACTGGAGGTTAGAGTTTTGACTCTGTCTCTTGTTGTCTTAATTTCTTTCTACTTTGTGCAAGTGTTAGAACAATTGGTTTTGTAGGTCAATTCTCTCTTTATTCTCACTGGTTTCTGAGTTCTCCCTTCTCTTGTTGCAGCAAGGGTGTAGAGAGCTTACGGTTCTGAAATTTTGACCACACTGGTTGTTTTCAGGTTTTTTTGGAGACCTGTATGAAGAGGTACCATGCTAAAGGCATTGAGCCTGGCACAGCTGTTGGTGCCGTTGGAGCACAAAGCATTGGAGAGCCTGGTACACAGATGACTTTGAAGACTTTTCATTTTGCTGGGGTTGCCAGCATGAGTATCCTTTGGACAGTTGCTTGCATTTCTCAATACCCATGGTCAGATTTTGGCTTGAATGCAGTTGTGACTGTGGGAACTGTTAGTAAAGCATTTTGCCTCTGCTGGTTGTTTTTTTCTCTGGTTTTTGGGATGAAAGGGAGGGGAAGTAGTTGTCCTAGGTTAGTTATGTGGACATATACCCTGGTTGCTTGGGGCTTTGGTGGACCAGGTGTTCCTTGACTAAGATCAAAGACATCACTCTTGGGGTGCCACGAATCAAGGAGATCATAAATGCTTCCAAAAATATCAGCACTCCCATAATTACTGCAAAACTAGTTTGCGAAAATGATGTCAAAGCAGCACAGATTGTGAAGGGCCGCATTGAGAAGACGACACTGGGAGAGGTGTGCCTTTCATGCTTTGTTTCTGTGGAAGTCATGATTCCATTATTTTAACCAACCTTAAGTGTCAGCAAACCAGTGCTTCTCTCATACCAATCTGCAGATATGTTCTTGAGGCAAAAGATAACCAAATCTCAGGTTGTTAAATCAGTTTAAATCTAGATGTCATTCAGAGTTTGTGGAAAATATTCAAAATATGACATCAAGACATGTGGTGTCTCAAAATATATTTCCTCAACTGCAGGTTGCGAGAAGTATAAAGACAGTGCTGAGGGCAAGCCAAGCAGTAATATCAGTGAGGCTGGATTCCAAGCGAATTGAGGCACTTCAACTTGATATCTCTTCTTATACTGTAGCTGATGCTATCCTTCGGACACCTAAAATCAAGCTCAAGCAAATGGTTTGTCTTCATTATATGCACTTGTTTCTACACCAGTGACCTGAGGCATATATCAGATTGTTATTGGTGGTTTGCACCTGAGGTTGAGTAATTTAGTCAGGTGGCAGGAGGCTAAATGGATTCAATAGGTTGCCGTTCTGATTTTTGTCATTGTTATTGCTTTTTGTCTTGGTGCTGAAGTGCATGTCTATGTTCCAATTGACTGGAACAGTAAAAAAAGGAAGTTGCTGATCTCTTTGGGTGGGCTTCAGAATGTAAGGATTGTGGACAATGATAAGCTTATAATCATACCTCCGGATGTTGATCGTGGCAAACTTTATTTCTATCTACATTCGCTGCGGAATATGCTCCCCAAAGTTGTCGTGAAGGTACATATGTGTTGGATATTATTTGCTGGTTGGAGTCAAAGGATTCAGTATGTGAACCTTCTGAGGTTGGTTGACTTTATATTCTTTGAGATAATTCTAAAATTTTCATGTTTGAGATTGCATCTAGTAAGTGATTAGTGATGTGTTTGGGACTACTGCAGGGCATACCGACAGTCGAGAGGGCAGTGATCAATCAGGAAAAGGGCAAATACAACCTACTTGTAGAAGGGTAACTTACCTTAAATCCCACCGGATATAGTGATAAGTCACGAAGAGAATTTCTTTTGGTGACTTGTAGCCTCTAGATTCATTTAGCAGTTTGTGAGCTGCTTTTTTTTTTAGCACATGTGTTTTTCTTAGGAGCCTGGAACTAGCTAGTTTGGAGCTACTTTGACCTTTGGGTAGTCTACATTCATGTTCACAGTTTTGAAATGAGGATTTGTAGGGCTAGGTATTTGGCTTTTAGAAAAAAAGCTTTTGTTCTAATGGGAATCTGTATGCTTGTTTGCATGATCACAGCACAAATCTTAGGGCTGTCATGGGCACACCAGGAGTGGATGGAAGACACACAAAGAGCAATCATGTGATTGAAGCTGAACAGACTCTAGGGATAGAAGCTGCAAGGAAGTGTATCATTGATGAAATCCAGTACACAATGGCCAGCCATGGAATGAGTATTGACCTTCGTCACATGATGTTGCTTGCAGATGTGATGACCTATAAGGTGTGTGTCTAATGCTGGTCTATTGGCTAAATATTCAACTTTTTACATTGAAGTAGTTCCAAATTTCTAAGGAGGAGAAATGGCAGTGAGAGGCAGGCTTTGAGGTTTTGGCAGCCACAAGGTGTGGGAAATGTTGTTGTGCTCATGATGAAGAGTATGACGATCTGTTATTTTTTGTTCTGGGATCTTGGTTTGCAGGGTGAAGTACTTGGAATTACAAGGTTTGGCATAGCGAAGATGAAGGACAGTGTGCTCATGCTGGCATCGTTTGAAAAAACCACAGATCATTTGTTTGATGCAGCTGTCCATGGGCGTGTGGATGAGATTGAGGGTGTCAGTGAATGCATCATCATGGGGATTCCCATGCCCATAGGCACTGGGCTTTTCAAAATTTGTCAGCAGTAAGTTTGTCCAGTAAAACTGATTTTTCCACATTTCAGTAAGAGATCTTGTCCAGCCTCATGTGGAAATGAGGACTTAAGTTTCTGACTCCTGACTCTGGGACTTATCTGCGTCTGTTCATGCAGGGTTCAAAAGTTACCAAAATTGGCATACGGACCGTTGCCTCTGTTGTCGTAGCCCAAGTTGAGGGACCCTTGTTAGGTGCAGGGTGACTTGTATACGAACTGTATTATGGTTCCCTTGAGCCACATTACCAGACACACCTGATGTTGCATCTATCACAGGTATTCTCCTATCCTCATTTGCAAATATTCATGTCAAATTGGAGCTTTATTCATGTAGTAGAAAGTGTTCTGGGATTTCATAGTTGTTTTCTGTTTTCTAGGAAATAAAGCAAAAGTTGTTTGGATGCCTATGCTATGAATCTTGAAACACTTCTCTGTTGAATCCAAACTAGGGATAACTTATAAAGCCAGCCCTGCATGGCTTTGGATTAGAAATATGCTGGAAGTTGGGTAAGGCTGATGGGTGTTCTTACTGGAAGCAGATATGCAGTGCAACATGACCTTGGATGGATGAGGCCAGTTGAAACAAAATTCCCAGAAATGTGAAGGTGGAGATTCTGTGCCCAGACGGTCATCTTTGGTCTTGCATTTAAGGTGTGCATTGAAAAATTTACTTTCATTTATGTTGGATGTGCATGTGTCTTAATGAGCTCAGAATCATTTACAGAGACCATTGATTCTGTTCATATGCACATTTTTGGAACGATTCTTTCTTGCTGTACACTGTTGGTTACTGATAGGGTCCAGTAGTGGAAAGGACCATGCATAAATCAGGCAATTTGCAGAAAATTATATAATCTTCTGCAGATGCCAGAAATGATGAGTACAAACAAATACAACATTCAAGAAATTTCTTTTGTGAATTTTGACTGTCCATCTTTTAGTATGCTCAGCTGCAATCTAAGGCAACATGTAGTTCAAAGCCTGTTGAATTACTGGTCTGATAGTCATTCTAGGGAGATATCATGTAAGGACAGTTCCTCTCTGGGAAGAATTAATAAGGTTGAGCTTACTGTTGGATGCATATGTCCTAAGGTGCAGCAGTCTGGTTCAATGTTGCCTCTACATTTGGATTGAACCAAGTATTGTTTAGATCACTATCTGAAATGCCAAAGTGATTTTCAGTTGGGAACTTCAGCTGAGATACTTCAGCATAATGTGCTGTCCAGGTTTTGGTGATGTTGTGTACAGTAGCAGCTGTTGGAGTGAAGATGGGGGCATTAAGAGTGGGCTCTTATAGCTGGTAATCCTGTGCTTAATAGTATCCAACTGCTGCATATGCTGTAAATTTAACCTGTAGATTAGCCACGAATCAAATGTGGATGTCAGGCCACCTAAGTGTGCAAAGTGGTAAGACTATTCATGAAACCACCACGAAATACATATCCCAGACATCGCGGGCAATGGTGTTCAGAGAGCCAATTGAAGTCTACCGGGCCTCTTTCCCAAGCAGTATTTTATTCAGGTGCTGGATTCTGGCAAGGCAGGAATTTGGGTAGTTTGCCTCTTAGAATAGAAATGAAGTTGTCAAGGGGGAAGCTATGAGTACACATTGGAGCTAGTAGTGTCAGACAGAGTTTGAAAGTAGCAAGCTGGAGCCAGATTATAACCAACTGTACAGGAACAATCTTAATGTCTCTTCTGATGGACAGTCAGTTGTGGAGTTCACAAGGTGATAAATATTCAATGGTTCATGGAATGCAGATTGTAGTGATATGCGTTATTGGTAATTTGTGCAACGGATTTGATGTCTTTTTGCAACAGGGATGAAGTGATCTGGACAAAAGGATTTTAGGGTGGGGTGTGGTGAGCATCCTTGCCATATCTTGCATTGTATTTGTGATGGGTTGATGCATGATCTAAGCAACTGTTTGCTTCAATAGCTTCTTTGTCGATGTTTCACAATGTTAATGTACTTCAGACTTTGGTCTAATGTCCATCAATGGTTGATTGTAGTCCCAAACTATGTGAAAACCTGAACTACTTGGCCTGCCATTGAGGGAAATTATGGTGGAAATCTTGGCTAACTGTGGCCTGCTCATTGTTATCTGGTGTGACATGACTTGGAGATTATATAATTGGATTGCCCAGAAAGAGTGGGCAAAAGAGTGAATATTATTGTGAGTGGATATACCAGGTACATAGTTGGCTGATGATAACAGGGAAGTGCAGTTTAAATGAGCTTCCACAGTTTGCAATTTTGAAATCAACAGGTAGTTGTCAAAGCTCCATCAGGAAGGCTCTTTGTGTACAGGATGGTTGTCTGCATACAATCATATCATGGAAATTGCAGGGAAACTGTCATATAAGTACTGTCCTTTTCTGAATTTTGGAATCATTGACCTGTAGTTTCACCAAACAGACTCCCCTAAAGAGTCACTCCTCAAAGGCTGTTTCATTGGAGAGAGTGTTTAGGTTTGATTGCCTTCAACTCACAACCTGGGAAATCCTCAACCACAAATCCAATCCTAGCAGTGAAGTTAAATAGGGTTCTGTGGCCAGCATAGTAATTGAACTTATGGCCCCTACAAAAGTCTCTTGAAAAACAACTGCCATTCCAAATGAGGTCTCAGCTGGGTCTACATTCTGCAGCATTCATTACCACAGGTTAGTCTGACTTGAATTGATAGAATGCATACTGTCTAAGCACAAGATGTTCTGGCAATCAATAAAACCTTGCCAGTCAAGGCATTACTACCCCAGAAAATCATAAGGTGTGCCTGTTAGCCCCAAATCATGAAGCAGAATTGACAAAAGTGTCAGGAATCACAAAACTCTTGTGGCATGGAAAAGGCATGTGTAAGCTAAAAGTGCACAGACAATATGTTCTGTGACAAATTTCTCTTGGTATCAATTCTGCAGTCCAGCTTGATGACCCATGCTGCTGCAACACAATGCTTGAGATTCAAAGCAAAATAAGGCACAAAAGAACCTATGGATCTTACAGTTAAGAAACAGGTCACAAATGCTCACAACCTAACCACAACTGTAACCAGTAACTGGCAGGCACCTCCAGACCAGCTCATAGGACTTGAAGCAACAAATACTGGAGAAGGAATATTGGGTGCTATGTAGAAGATGCTTTTTCTTCAAGCTCTTGCATGAGCTGCCGCCGCAGCCTTGCAGCTTCCCTTTCAAGTTTGATACCCTCAATCTGTAAAAGCATCACGGCTTTCAAATTAATACAAGCCTGTCAAACAAGTAACTTTCCAGTTTTTCAAATAGACATACTGGCGGTGAAGCAAATTCAGCAGCTTCAGACATTACAAAGGATTCCATCCTTTATTCTGAAAACATTACTTCCCACCAAGCTTCCAAGATAACAAGCTTTCATCTCAGCCAGACAAAGGGTGGGTGGGTGAGAGGGGACAAAGCCTACTCTTAAGTTCCTTTTAGATATCATCTCCCTTGAGCATCACAATACAGCACAATGTGACATAGGGGCACAATTCAGTCCATCCCAAAGTTCCTAGAGAAAGTTCCAACATTAATAACAATATAGTGGAAACATGTCAACGCTCATGCACTGTCTTCTTCATTGTCAATTCAACATTGCTTGTCTCAATGAGATCTTTCCTGTTTCTAAATCACTTATACTCCCTACTCTCTTTCCAGAAAAAGAGATCAGTGAATTTGAACTTGATGCATGATCATAGTATGAACCAACAAATTACTTCCAAGGACTAAGCACAGAATGAAATCTCTGTTGTATCAAAGCAAAAACAAGTAGATCTTTGCTGTGTAATGAAGATCTGGAACAAAACTCACTTGAACAAGAGAGCTTGGCACAACCATAGCTGAAAGCATTTTGAATATTCCTACAATCTTGATCATCCCTCGCATGATGAGACAGCTTAAGAAGTGCACATCAGTCATCCAAACCCTAGGTCTCGCTCAAGGAGGCAGAGGCTCAAGGAGCTGATGAAACCCTAAAATGTCAGAGCGTTTAGGACAAACGCTAGGGTTGATAGTTGATACTACCGCGAAGAAATCTTCGCTGCATCCATGCCTCCAATCGTCTCAGGATCGGACGCTCGTGTTTGTGAATCAAGAAGCCTCGGCCCTTCCCCTAAAGAAGGATAAGGAAACCGACACGCTAACTTGGCGACAAGTGAGACGTTTTAACCCTAAGTTGGCCACTTTAGATGCGGGTAACCTCCCCGGGTTTCCACAATTTGCACGACTGGTTGGTTTGCAGATATATAAGCCGAAATCCAGTTGCAAGCTTGTCATGATCTCCAACTAATAGCTTATGGGTTGAACGCTCATAAGAACAAATAGGAATGGGTACCTGAAGCCGGCGAGAAAGAAGAAGGAATGAAGGAAAAGAGCCGAACCTTGCTTTCCTGGCGACGAGCCATCCAGCCAAAGAGTGAATCTGCCTCATTGAGCGCCACATAGGTGACAGCCACCATCGCCGCAAATGTGTAGGTCCTCACCATCGTTTCCAAATCCTTCCTTCTCAACCCCAAGAAAAAACATAAAAAGAATCCACCAAACAAAACGAAAAAAATGAGACAGATGTTTTCAAACAAAAGGCTTTTCCGTTATTCCTCCAATTGCTTCTAAGGAAAACTCAGCTGTTAAGTAAGATCCAAGAGAAAATACCTGGTGGGTGCACAAACCGTAAGAATGCGAAACCAACGCTCTGTTCCACTTTGCCCAGAAACCAAGCTTTGAGGTCCCACTTAACGTCCCGACATTACTGCTGTCGAGATCTCAATCCATATTCCATATTGAGATCCCATTTTAGGTCTCCTAAATACATTTTCCCTCAAAAGACACTCTCCTTAAAATCAGAAACATCGGAGA